>SDBT01000634.1_pt1 | contig 56254 bp, 38 predicted proteins | sample 2277101 | NCBI WGS metagenome assembly SDBT01 (sample SAMN10404973, study PRJNA504765) | marine sediment metagenome | isolation source: marine sediment core GS10_PC15, 103 cmbsf | place: Arctic Ocean: Southern Knipovich Ridge | collected 2010 | reverse complement strand
CGACGACGGCAACCCGTGCACGTCGACCACCTGCACGCCGGCCACGGGCTGCGATTACACACCGCTGACCGGCCCGGTCTGCGACGACGGGCTGGCGTGCACCGAGGCGGGCACCTCGAACTGTGCCGCCGGGGTGTGCACCGGCGGAACGCCGGTGGTCTGCGCAAGCGACGGCAACGAGTGCACCGTGGATTACTGCTCCGAGGCATCTGGCGGGTGCGTGAACGACGGGGCGCCGATGGAGGGCCTGGGCTGCGACGACGGCGAGTTCTGCACGATCAACGACCAGTGCACCGGCGGGACGTGCGGCGGAGTGGCGAACCCCTGCGACGACGGCAACACCTGCACGGATGACGGCTGCAGCGGAGGCGCGTGCGTGAACGACGGCACGCTCAATGTGGGCAATGCGTGCGACGACGGGCAGTACTGCACGATGAACGACACGACGTGCCAGGCCGACGGGAGCTGCGCAGGCGGCACGGCGCGCGACTGCTCGGACCCGAGCGATTGCACGGTGGATTACTGCGACGAGAACAACGACGTCTGTGTGAACGACGGTGCGCCGATGGAGGGCCTGGGCTGCGACGACGGCGAGTTCTGCACGATCAACGACCAGTGCACAGCCGGCGTGTGCGGTGGAGCCTCCAACCCCTGCGATGACGGCAACACCTGCACGGATGACAGCTGCAGCGCCGGAGCGTGCATGAACGATCCGACGCTTCATGTGGGAGAGTTGTGCGACGACGATCTGTGGTGCACGCTGGCCGACACGACGTGCCAGGCGGACGGGAGTTGCGGGGGCGGCACGCCGCGCGACTGCGGCGCCAACCCGTGCCTCTCTTACTGCTCCGAGCCGGGTGACGCTTGCATGCCGGCGGTGGATGGCACGCTGTGCGACGACGGTGTGTTCTGCACCTTAGACACCGTGTGCTCCGGCGGCTCGTGCGGCGGCGGCACGACGCGCCCCTGCGACGACGGTAACGATTGTACGATAGACAACTGCCCGGCGGCTGCCTGTGACAACACCACCCTTCGCCCCGACGGCTGGTCCTGCGAGGTCGTAGGCGGGTTGTTCTGCAGCGGCGGCGACACCTGTTCCTCCGGGGTCTGTCAGGAGGGTACCACCAATCCGTGCGGAGCCGGTGGTAATCCTTGTGCTGGCTCCTGCGACGAGTTCGACGACATCTGCGGGACTAGTGACTGCCCAGCTGCGGATGAGACGTTTTGCATGGCCGACGGTATTCGGGAGGCGACCTGCGACGGAGTCTGCGACTACTACCAGATTATCATCTGCGATTATGCGTGCAACGCGGTCCGGCAGGAGTGCAACGAGTGCGACCCCTTCCCGCCGGCACCATCGGCCACTGAGTGCAAGCCGGACCTCGAGTTCCTGTGCTATGCAGAGTTCGTGTGTGACGCCAACGGTCTCCTCGTGTCCAAGACCTGCTGCCCCTCGGGCCGGTGCACCTGTGACGGGGTGATGTGCCTCGATACCGCGTGCGACACTGCATTTGCTTTCGAAGAGGATTGTGTTGCGCCGTGCATCCTGACAGGTAACACATGCGGCCCCGACGGCATCCCGGACACGCCCGATGACCTGACCGACGAGATCCCTGGAGACTGTGTACCCGGCGGGGCGGTGTGCCAGGGAGTAGCCTCCGGAGGCGCTCCCGACGACTTCTTCCGGATTGTCCTGGACGATGGCCTGAGTACGTCGGCATTCTACAGTGTGGAGCTCGACAGCTCTCTGTCCGGCTACGACACGAGCCTGCGGACGTCCACCATTTGCGGCAGCGAAGCCTATCAGGTCCCCATCGCTGACGTGTGCCTGGGGCCGCCGCCCGGTATCACGGAAGAGGAGGCTTGCTCCGAGCTGGCGGGCCCGGAAGTGATGATGATGTGCGGACTTCCCGAGGGTACGTACTACGGAACAGTCGACAGTCCTTCATGGGCCTGCGGCAACTATGACCTGGACGTGACGATCACGAAGGTCACCACGGACATTGCCGCTGAGGCGGGCAACATCTCCATGGGCGGCACGTTCTACGGCAACACCTGCACGCTGGTCGACTCTGCCCCAGCAGGCCTGGACGAGTACTCGTTCCCGGACACCTGGAACTGGAGTGTCAGTGTGTGTGCCGGCGGGAGCGACTGCGTCTTAGATCCGGGTGGGCCGGGGCCAGCAGATGATTTGGACATGTGCCCGATTTGCACCGTTACCGCGGCCACGGACTGCACGATCGGGGCATCCAGCACGGACGAGAAGTGTGCTTTCAACGGCACGGGCAGCCCTGACGCGGTCTTCTACCTGGCCTTGGAGGTGGACTCCGGGGTGGACATCTCGACGTTCGACTCCGGCTTCGACACTGTCCTGTACATCATGGAGACGGGCGCGGCCGGCGCCGACCCCCCTGGGCCAAGGCGTATCTGTAACGACGATTGCTGGGTGGGCTATGAGGACGGACCGTCCCACATTCAGACCTCGCTTCCCGCGGGTCTGTACTACGTCTACGTGGACGGCGCGGGCGGCGCCTGCGGCGACTACGTCCTGACCGTCGACATCTCGCCATCGAGCATATGCGGGAACGGGGTTTGCGAGACGCCTCCCGAGACGTGCAGTTGTCCAACCGACTGTCCGTGTCCGAACTGCGGTGACGGTGTGATAGACACGGACGAGGGAGAGAAGTGCGACGACAACAACATGGTGGATGGGGATGGATGCACCAACTGCGTGGTCGATGAGAACTACGCCTGTTACGGCGAGCCGAGCGTCTGCAGCGTGCCGTTCAACCTGGACGGAACCTCGAACTGCGCCTGCGGTATTCCGGATTCCGGAGGGGGTGACCTGGTGGACACGATAACGATCCCGCCCGCGCCGGCGTGTACCATCACCGACATCAACATAGACATGAACATCAGCCACACCTGGAAGGGCGACCTGACCGTGGTTCTGACCTCGCCGAACGCGACCAGCGTGACGCTGCACAACCAGACCGGTGCCGACGCCGACGACATCGTGGGCAACTACGAACTGACCCTGACGGTTGACGGGCCGGGCCTGCTTTCCGATTTCTTCGGAGGTCCCGGCAACGGCGTTTGGACGTTGACCATCACCGACAACGCCGCCGGCGACATCGGCACCCTCAACACCTGGTCTGTCCACATAGAGTGCCTGTAACGACGCAGCACAGACAGGGACGGTTCTCAATATGTCAATAAATCGTTAATCGTTCGCGCCCGCAAAGCGACTCTCGCTCTGCCATGGCAGGATATGCTCGACCAAACCTAAGCCTCCTCCGATGATGATCCCGTGCCGCTCGCGTCGAGACTATGCCCACCGCGCCGCTCTGCCCCGGGCAACTGTGGCCCAGCCAGGACATGCGTCACCCCTGCGATGTGTGCCATGGAGTTGATTTCCGGGGCAATTTGGGCTAGTATAATGAAGGAAAAATGGTGAAGAAGAAGCCATCCGAGAAGGGCAATCCAGGCTTTTCTGGAGCGCAGAGCCTTGCTTCCGGCACGGGAATGAGAGGCTGCCGAAGATGGTGAATGACGCGAGGTCAGGCGGAGCGCTTCGAAGATGGATGGTGCTCCGTTTTTTTTTGGTCGGGCATCGTAGCTCTCAGATAGAAAGGCGAGGATGTCGTCATGAAGAGATGTCGCGATGGATCAAGGGCCCTAAGAATCGGGATGCTCCTGGCTGCGGGGGTCTGGGTGTTGCTGGCGTGCAACCGGCAGGGGTACCAGTCGGGTGAGAACCCGTGTGAAGGGGTGGACTGCTCGGGCTACGGCACTTGCGTGCTAGTCGAGGGTGGGGCGCAGTGCCTCTGCGTGCCTGGATACCGGCAGGAGGGGCTGGACTGCGTCGAAGAGACAATAGACGATCCCTGCATCGGGGTGACCTGCTCCGGGTTCGGGAAGTGCGCCGTGCGGGACATGGAGGCCTACTGCGTGTGCGTCCCGGGGTTCCACAACCCGGAAGACGACCAGGCCGACTGCGAGGCGGACGATGTTCCTTGCGAGGGCGCGGACGGCACCCCGTGCGACGACGATCAGTTCTGCACGGTGGACGACACCTGCATGGAGGGTGTTTGCGTCGGAACGGAAGGAGGGTGCGACGACGGAAACTCGTGCACGGTGGACCTGTGCAACGAGGTGGATGACGCGTGCACCAACACCGTGGTGCCGGACGGGGCGGCCTGCGAGGACGGGGAGTACTGCAACATCGGTGAGACGTGTACGGCGGGAGAATGCGGAGGCGGCACGGCGCGTGCGTGCTCGGACGGAAACACGTGCACGTCCGATGCGTGCGACGAGAATGCCGACACCTGTGTGAATACGCTGCTGGCGAACGGCACGGGGTGCGACGACGGGGCGTACTGCACGGTGGACGAGAGGTGCGCGGCCGGCTTTTGCATGGGCGGCGTGCCGCGGGACTGCTCGGACGGCAACGAGTGCACTGCCGACGTGTGCAACGACAACTTGGACGCTTGCGAGAACGCGCCTGTGGCGGACGGGACGGGGTGCGACGACGGGGCATACTGCACGGTGGGCGACGCGTGCTCGGCGGGGGCCTGCGTCGGAAGTGGGGCGCGCGACTGCTCGGACGGCAACCCGTGCACGGCGGACGCGTGCGACGACGTTGATGACACGTGCGTGCACTCGAACGTAACGAACGAGACGGTGTGCAACGACGGGCAGTTCTGCACCCTGGGCGAGGTGTGCACCGGCGGCGCCTGCGGCGGGGGGACGGCGCGCGACTGCTCGGACGGGAATCCGTGCACTGTGGATGCCTGCGACGACGATGCGGACACCTGCGATCACGTCGACGAGACGGACGGGACCGCCTGCGACGACGGGCTGGAGTGCACGGAGAACACGACCTGCGACGCTGCCGGTGCGTGCGTCGGCGGAACGCCGCTGGTGTGCAGCGACGGCAACGCGTGTACCATAGACAGCTGCTCCGAGGCGGCCGGAGGCTGCATCTACCCGGTGGTGCCTGACGGAGCGGCATGCGACGACGGAGACTTCTGCACCATAGGCGACCAGTGCAACGGGGGAGTGTGCGGGGGAGCCCCCAACCTTTGCGACGACGGAAACGACTGCACGGATGACAGCTGCAGCGGCGTCGCGTGCGAAAACGACCCTGCGGCGCATGTGACCGATCCGTGCGACGACGGGCTGGCGTGCACGGAGAACACGACTTGCGACGCTGCCGGCGCGTGCGTCGGCGGAACGCCGCTGGCGTGCAGCGATGGCAACGACTGTACGATCGACAGCTGCTCCGAGGCGGTCGGAGGCTGCACCTACCCGGCGGTGCCTGACGGCTCTGCATGCGACGACGGTGATTTCTGCACGGTGGGCGAGATGTGCACTGCCGGTACGTGCGGCGGCGGCGTGCCCAACTCGTGTAACGATGGCAACCCGTGCACCGATGACAGCTGCAGCGGCGGCGCGTGCGTGAACGACCCGATTGCCGACGGCAATTCGTGCGACGACGGGGCCTGGTGCACGGAGGGCGAGACGTGCACCGGCGGGTTGTGCGGCGGCGGCGCCGGGCGGGATTGCTCTGACGGCGACGCGTGCACCGCCGATGGGTGCAACGAGGTGGCGGATGCATGCATGAACAACCCGGTTGCTGACGGGACGGCCTGCGACGACAACGACGCCTGCAATGTGGGAGAGACGTGCACCGGCGGAGCGTGCGGAGGAGGAGCGCCGCCGGTATGCGACGACGGCAACGACTGCACCCAGGATTCGTGCTCCGATCCCATCGGGTGCGTGAACGACCCGGTGCCGATGAACGGCCTGGCGTGCGACGACGGGCTGTACTGCAACGAAAACGAGGTGTGCGGCGGCGGCATCTGCGCAGGAGGAACGGCAGTGGTCTGCGCCGACGTCAACCAGTGCACCGTGGATTCCTGCGACGAGGGGAACGATCAGTGCGATTTCAACACGGTGCCCATGGAGGGCCTGGGCTGCGACGACACCCTGTACTGCACGGTCAACGACGTGTGCACGGGCGGTGTGTGCGGCGGCGCGGCGCGGGTATGCGATGACGGCGACGATGTATGCACGGCGGACTCGTGCGACGATGTGGCGGACACCTGCGTCTTCACGCCGCAGAACGAAGGGGCGGCCTGCGACGACGGGCTGTACTGCACGAACCCCGACCAGTGCACGGGCGGTGTGTGCGGCGGCCCGGCGCGGGTGTGCGACGACGGTGTCGCCTGCACGGTGGATTTCTGCAACGAGGGGGACGGAGCGTGCGATTCCAACCCGGCGGCGGTGGGCACGCCGTGCGAGGACGGGGCCTTCTGTACGGTGGGCGACACGTGCGACGCGGCAGGTGTGTGCCAGGCCGGCTCGACGCGCTCCTGCGACGACGGTAACGATTGTACGATAGACAACTGCGTGGGGGCTGCCTGTGACAACACCACCCTTCGCCCCAACGGCTGGTCCTGCGAGGTCGAGCCCCCGGCCGGGTTATTCTGCAACGGCGGCGACAACTGTCAAAGCGGGGTCTGCCAGGAGGGTTCCACCAATCCGTGCGGCGCCGGTGGTAATCCTTGTGCTGGCGATTGCAACGAGGACGACGACATCTGCGGAGGTAACTGCCCAGCTGCGGATGATACGTATTGCATGGCCGACGGTATTCGTGAGGCGACCTGCGACGGAGTCTGCGACTATGACCAGATTGTCATCTGCGATTATTCGTGCAACGCGGTCCGGCAGGAATGCAACGAGTGCGACCCAAGCACGATCGAGTGCAAGGGAGACATAGAATACCTGTGCAACGCGGAGTTCGTATGCGGTGGTGACGGGTTGCTCCTTTCGAAGACCTGTTGCACGACGAACCGCTGTGCCTGCGACGGAACGTCATGCCTGGAGGACATGTGCGCGGCTTCAGATGACGTCAGTGGGGGCGGAATCGGAATCCTTACGGGCGATACCTGCGGTCCTGACGGCCTCCCTGGCGGGGGCGACGACCTATGGGACAACATCCCGGGCGACTGCAATCCTGGCGGGTCAGCGTGCAATGACGCGGCATCGGGAGGAGCTCCCGAAATGCTCTTCCAGTTCACGCTCGACGACGACGAGTGGTACTCTGAGTTCTATTCGGTGACACTAGACAGCTATGGTCCTGTTGGTCCTCCTGATCCTCTGGATGCACAGTTGAGGGTGTCCACCATATGTGCAAATGAGACCTCATATAATCCCATGGCCGACGTGTGCGGATCTCCGGCGGGTACCACGACTGATGAGTCCTGCTACGAGTCGGCGCCATCGAACGATATGGTGATGTGCGGGTTGCCCGAGGGAACATACTATGGAGCCGTTGACAGTCCCTCTGGAGAATGCGGGGCGTTCAGTATGGATGTAACCATGGCGCAGGTCTACACCGACACCGAACCCGAGGCGGGCAACATCTCCAGGGGCGGCACGTTCACGGGCTACACATGCAACAATGGCCCCGACGGCGCCCCAGGCACGGACGACGACATGAATGACGACTACTGGTTCGAGGATATTATAACCTGGGGTAATCCCTCTGATGAATGTGATTGCATTAAAACAGGCGGAAATTCGGATTGTCCGGACTGCGGTGTTAATGCGGCTACTGACTGCACGATTACGCCACAAACTCAGCATGATTGGTGTACATACCACGGAGGTGGCAGCAACGATGCAGTCTTCTATCTGGCCCTTGAATTCCAATCTGGTGTGGATATTTCCACGGCTGGATCCGATTATGACACCGTTCTGTACATCAAGGATGCGGCTGGTGGGACCGTGAAATGCAACGACGACTGCTGGGCCAATGATGTTGATGGCGCGTCCCACATTCAGACCTCGCTCCCCGCAGGCCTGTACTACGTATACGTTGACGGCGCAGCGGGAAGTCCAGGCGGCTCGTGCGGTACCTATAATCTGGATGTCATTATCTCGCCAGCGGCCTCATGCGGCAACCTGATCTGTGAGGCGCCGTTCGAGACCTGTGCGAACTGCCCGTTTGACTGTCCATGCCCGAACTGCGGTGATGGGGTGCTCGACTCGGGCGAGGGCGAGGAGTGCGACGACGTCCCGCCCGCCGAGGACGGCGATGGGTGCAGCAGCAACTGTGTCGTGGAGGGCGGGTACGTCTGCGACGGCGAGCCGAGCGTGTGTACGCCAGGCGGCCGCAGTTGCCCCGGCAGGTCCATCCCGGACCCGGGAAGCATGACCGACGTCATCAACATTCCAGTAGGGTGGACCATCAGTGACATCAACGTCGAAATTGACATTTCCCACACCTGGATCGGAGACCTCGTCGTGGAGTTGACATCGCCCCTCGGCACGACGGTTCGGCTCCACGACGAGTCGGGCGGCGCAACAGTCAACATCAATACCAACTACGACCTCGTCACCGCGCCGGACGGGCCCGGCAGCATGGCCGACTTCGACGGCGAGAACGCCGCTGGCAACTGGACGCTCTTCGTCTCCGACAGCCTTGCTCCAGACCCCGGCATCCTCAACTGCTGGACGATCAGCATCATCACGCCGTAAGCCCGACAACGGCACATTGAATCGAGGGTAAAAAATCCTGCAAAAACCAGCGGTTGCTGTCGGGCGGGGATCTTGACCCCCGCGGTCATCTCAGATATCTTTTGAATTCATGACCCGGTCGTGGGATCATGGACCGGCGGAAGCGACTCGGGGGCGAGGTGTGCCTTGCGCGTCGATGGTTCGGCAGGCGCTGACAAGCGTCGTGTCTTGAGGACGTGAGTAGATGGAACTCCTGGTCATCTGCGGGAAGTGCGACGCCGAGTACAAGATTCCGCAGGAGAAGTTCAAGGGGCCCTCGCGGTTCAAGTGCAAGACTTGCGGCCAGGAGATCTTCCTGCTGCCCGACGGCGACGACGTGAAGATCACCGGGGGATGGAGCAAGTCGCCTTTCGAGACCTCCACGCCCAAGCGTCTGGGCAAGTTCCACGACCTGGAGAGGATCGCCGGCGGCGGGATGGGCGAGATCTACCTGGCCAAGATGGGCGGGGCCGAGGGGTTCGAGCGGGAGGTGGTCCTCAAGGTTCTCCACCCCCACCTGGCCCGGGACGAAGATTTCGCCAAGGCCATGGTGGACGAAGCCAAGATCACGGTCTTGCTCAACCATCCCAACATCGTCCAGGTGTTCAACCTGGAGAAGACCGGCGATCTGCTTTACTGCGTCATGGAGTTCGTGTCCGGAATGTCGCTCGCGGAAGTCCAGCGCAAGTACCGGCGCAAGGGAGGGACCATCTCGGTTCCCATGGCCATCTACATCATAGCCGAGGCCCTGGAAGGGTTGTTCTACGCCCACAATCTCAAGGACCGTCAGGGCGATTCGCTGGAAATCGTGCACCGGGACATCTCCCCCCACAACATCATGGTTACCGAAGACGCCAGGGTGAAGATCATCGACTTCGGCATCGCCAAGGCGGCCAGCCGCATGTCCCAGACGCGCCCCGGCACCATCAAGGGCAAGTTCGCCTACATGGCGCCCGAGCAGCTCAGGGGTGCGTCCGACCACCGGGTGGACCTGTTCGCCATGGGGGTCGTGCTGTGGGAGACGATCGCTGGGGTCAGGTTGTTTCACAGCAGCACCGATGTCGACACGCTGCAGAAGGTGCTCCACCTGGAACCGCCGGCCCTCAGCATGAGTCGCCCGGAGATCCCCCGGAACCTCGACGTCATTCTCAACAAGTCGTTGGCGAAGAATCCCGAGGAACGTTACCAGACCGCCCGGCAGTTCAAGGCGGCTCTGCTGGAGTTCGTTGCGCCGACCACCATCGACCAACTACGGGACACGGTCGACATCGAGGCCGCCTGCCTGGGCGAGGGCGCTGCCGGACCAGGGGAGGACGTGGATTTCGAGACCACTCCGGCGGTCGGCACCGACATGTTCGACGCCAAGACCCGGGCGGACGCGATACCGATGCCGTCGGCCCCGGTGGGACCTCAGTCCAAATCGCGCGCGTGGCTGTGGACCGGGCTTTCGGTGATCTTGCTGGGAGGGCTTGGGGCGGGAGCCTGGTGGGGTCTGGGGCTGAAAGATCATTTCATGGACGGCAATACCGACGCCGGCGTGATCGCGGTACCGACCGGGGTCGACGGCGGAGACGGGGGTCCGGGGGATGGGGCACAGACAGCGATGCTGGGGGATGGCGGAAAGGACGCCGGTCGCGTCAGGCCCAGGCCGATCAAGCTGACGAGAGCGGTGGTAAAAAAAGTGTTGCTTCGCCACGGAGCCCAGCTCCAGCGCTGTGCGGATGACCACATCGCCAAGCTGCGCGCCAAGCGGGACGTCAAAATCGTCCTCGAGTTCTCCATCGCCGCCAGCGGCCGGGTACAGGACGCAAAGGTGAGCCCCGCGAAATACAAATCCACTGCCTTCGGCCGCTGTCTGGCCAAACGCGTGCGTCGGTTGAAGTTCCCCCGGCACAAGGGCCCGACGATGGAGATCGGTTTCCCCCTCACGTTCCAGGTCGAAAAATAACGGTGGCGGTCGGGTATCTTCTCAATAATCCCGGGCGCATGCTCCCATCGGATTCCTTCAGAAGAAAGGGAGATGTGGGGATGGGGAGGAGATGTGGTGATGAATTGGACTAATTCATCACCACCATCTCCTCCTTATCCCCATATCCCCATATCCCCCTTCTCCCCCTTCTCCAACCGTGTTGGGGATTGCCCGGAGTTTTTGAGAAGTTGCGCGGTTGGCTACTTCCCCAGGTGTCTGACGTAGTAGACGTCGCCGACTCCGTGTTTCCTGAGGCGGAAGAGCATCACCGAACCCGGAGACACGCCCGACACGGACTGGTCGAAGCGGCCGTCCGGCAGCAGGTGGACCGGGCGATTGTCCACGCTCACCTTCGCTCCGCGCATGGCCAGACCGCGAACGTCCACCTTGCCGTTCCTGGGTTTTGTGCCCGGCTGGGGATCGTCGATGCGCATCAAAGTCGTGGTGTTGTCGAAGACCAGCACCAGCTTGTTCATCTGAGAGGACTTGAACTCCTTGCCGCCTTCTGTAATCGCGGCCTGGTACCAGAAATAGGAGCCTTCCTTCAGCTTTCCGGCGGGCAGGACCAGGTTTGCCTTGGCGATCCGCTTTTGCATGGCGGGTGTTTCCAGATCGTCACCTTCGTAGATCCGCACGATGTAGGCGGCGGCTCCCTTGGCGGCGTTCCACTTGAACGTAAGGGCGGGCACCCTGCCCTGGAAGCTGATCTTGGTCTGGGCGCCCGTGTCGTTGATGATGTTGGTCAGCGAACCGGAGGACCTCCGCCTGGATGTCGGGTCGGGTCCGATCTCCACGCTGCCGACTTTCCCTGGCTTCTCCGCCCCGCCGCCGGATGGCCGCCGGACCACCCGCCAGTAGTAGCGGTTGCGCTGCAGGTTGGCCAGCGTGAACGAATTGCCGGCAATCGGCTCCCGGAGCAGCAGCGGTGCGAGGGAGGCCGAAGGGGAGACCTCCAGCATGACCGGGGCGTCGTCTTCGGCTTTCCTCCAGGAGAACGCCACGCTGTTGATCCTCCTGTCGTAGAACACCCTGGTGCGTTGTCCTTCCCGGGCTCGAATCCTCGAGCGTGCCAGGGGCGCCGGTTCGGCAGGCCCTCCCCCGGGCCCCAGGATGAGGGTGTAGCCGGCGTTGACCGTGATGGTCTTGCCGCCCACTTTCACGTCGGCCTTTCCCGAGTAGACCGACACCTGGGTGGACTTGGGTTGGTTGATGACGGTGACCTCGGCGGTCAAGCCCTGCGCGCTGACCAGGATTTTCGCCCGGGTGGTCAGCACTTCCTGCTCAGCGCCCTCTCCCCCTTGGCGGTGCAGCAGAATCCGGGTCTTGCCGGTGTCGAGCAGCAGAATGCCTCCCCGTCCCCTCTTGGAGTGGAAGGCTCCGTCGAAACGCGCCATGGCCCCGGCCAACAGCACGACCTTTCCCCCCGCCTTGTCGGTCAGTTCCACGGACCCCTTCCTTCCCCGGACGTGGACGGTGGTGCCCGGCTTCAGGACCGTTGTCCGCTTTCTGGGCCGAGAGAGCGACGAGGCTCCCGGTGGACGGATTCTGGCGATGCGCTTGGTGTCTCGCAGCGTGGTCGCGACGAACTCGCGTCCCGCCATCTTGGCGCTGCGGATCTTCATCGCGAAGATCTCGCCCTCCTTGACGCTCTCGGTCTCGCCGGCCCGGGTCATGGTCGCTTCTCCAAAGAGCATCTGGACCTGCATGCCGTCGGCCCCGCGGGTCAGCCTGATGCTGCCCTCGCGCTGCATATCGATGTCGGTATCGTCGGCGAACGAAAGCTTGAAGCCGCCGCCCTCGGTCGGTTTCGCCGTCATCTCGATGTCGCCGTCCTGGAGCAGCTTGAACCTGGCGCTGCCCTCGCGCAGATCGACCGTTTCCTTCGAGTCGCCGAAGGCCATCTTGAAGCCCTTGCCGGATGTGCCTTCGGACTCCGTCTCGATCTCGCCCTCTTCCAGCATCAGTGCGAACTCGCCTTCCAGGTCCTGCAGGCTCAGTTCGGATTCGGCCTTCAAGCTCAGTTTGCGACCGTCCGAGAAGACCACCTCGACCTGGCTGTCCTTGGCGGTACGCAGCTTGGAGCCCGTCTCGATCAACTGTCCCTCGGTCGCTTTTTTCCATTGGCCGTCCTTGTCGGAGCGCCACTCGACGGTTCCTTTCAATCCCGTCAGTCGCATGGTTTCGCCTTCCGCTTCCGCGGCGTCCGGGCCGGCAACCTCGTCCGATCCGCATTGCTTGCAGCCCGGAAGGCACAGGGATGCGCCACAGACGAGCAGTCCGAGCGCGAGAAGGACCAGGCGGTGATTGGTCGGAAGCCGCCGTCTCAGGCCTCCAGCACGGGGCGGGATGGCCGTGACGGTAGACGAGGTCATGGAAATTCTCCTTGTCGATCGCCGCTGTTGCTGGATGTCATTGCAGCCAGGATAATGAAAAAAAACGCTCCAGTCAAGTTGACCGGCGCGGATCTGTTGGACACCCGTCGTCAGTACCATGGTATGTTAGGCCGACGCGGAGGAGTGCCATGCTTGCCGACCTGGATCGGAAACGCCTGTCCGACGGACTGGCCGTGCGTGAGCGAGCCGTCAGTCTGATCGTGCATCCGGCAAAGGGCAGGGCCGAGGCCAACCAGAGGCTGGCCGAGGTGGCCCGGGAGTTCGAGGTGGCCGCCGGCGGCGGGCTGGTGGTCCGGCCGGGGGACGGGAGAGGCTTGCCGGCCCTGCCGGCGCTGACCATCAAGGCTGGGGAGCGGTCCAACATCCGCTACCTGGCCCTGCCCGAGGGTCACGAGGCGGCGCCGTTCATCGACGCCCTGATCGAACTGGCCGGAGGCGCGCCCTCCGCCGGCGACCTGGAGGCGGGATTTCAGGATCTGAGCAGACCGGTCGATGTGCTGGTATTCATCGCTTCGGCCTGTCCCCACTGCCCCCGGGCGGTCCGATCGGCCCTTCAACTCGCCCTGGCCAGCGATGAGGTGACCGTCACCGTGGTGGACGCGCAACTCTTCGAAGACCTGGCCGGCCGGTTCAAGGTGCGCTCGGTGCCCATGACCGTGATCGACGAGGGATACTCGTTCGTCGGCGTGAAGACGGCTGTGGAACTGGCCGGCAAGGTCCTGGACTCGGACGGAGAGGAAGCCCAGGCGCGGGTGTTCGAGTCGATGATCGAGACCGGCCGCTTCGAGGACGCGGCCGCCCGGATGACGGCCGGCCCGGGGCTGGTCCACTTCCTGGCCTCCTGGAAGAAGAGCACCATCCAGGTCCGGATGGGGCTGATGCTGACCGCGGAGCAGGTCTTCTCGACCGGGCGTGACGCCATGGATGCCCTGGTCCCGGACTTGCTCCCCTTGCTCGAGGTCGGGGACGCCGCGCTGCGGGGCGACACCGCCGACCTGCTGGGCCAGATCGGCCACGAAAGCGCCGCCGGCCCGCTCAAGCGACTGCTCGACGATCCCAACCCCGACGTGGCCGAGATCGCGGAGGAGGCCCTGGACGGCATCATGGAGCGCAACTGAACGCAACTGAACGCCGGCGTCGTTCTCAAAGGCGCGCCAGGAAATCCGCGATCGCCCGGTTGACCGAATCGGATTTCTCCAGGGCCGCGAAGTGGCCGGCCCCGGTTATTTCCACCCGGGAGGCGTCGGGGATGTGCTCGACCAGCCAGTCGCTGTAACGGGGCGGGGTGAGCACGTCCTGGTCGCCGAAGATCACCAGGGCCGGCACCCGGATCCCGGGGATGCGATCGCGCAGGTCGAAAGCGTCGCAAGCTCGAAAATCGCCCGAGACCACCTCCGGCCCGCAGGCCGTCATGTCGGCCAGCGCGTGGGAAAACAAGGCCGGGTCGCTTTTGGGCGCGGCGGCTGTCGCGCCCACCAGCTCCACGTACTGATCGAAGTCGCGCTCGATGGCCTCGAAGATCTCCGGCCCGACCTTCAGCTTGGCCCCGGTGGCGACCAGCACCGCCCCGGCGAACCTGCCGGGGTGGTCCGCCAGGACCTGCAAGGCCACGGCACCTCCCATGCTCACTCCCACCGGGACCGGCCTGGGGGGCTCGACCACGTCCAGGAATCCGACCAGGTCGGCGGCGTAGTCCTCGATCCTGTCGCGGGCCGGTCCCGGGCTTCGGCCGTGGCCGGGCAGGTCCAGGGCCAGCAGGTTGGCCAGCCCGGCGAGTCCGTCGATCTGCCGGGACCAGAACCGGCCGGTGCCGCCGGCGCCGTGGATGAACACCAGGCTCGGCAGGTCGGGGCGCAATGGCCGGTCGATTCCCAGGCAGGCGAGTGTGGTCTTCGACACTTTTTTTACCCTTCCGCTGATTGAAGTCTTTGATCTCAGGTCCTGGTGCTCGTTAATTGATGGATGACGATAGGACGAAACCCAGGCTGATTTCAATGTGCTTTTCCGGTTTGCCTGGCGGCCTCGGGTGGGTTAGAATTCGCTGTGTGCCGATTGGAGGAGAAACAGCATGAAGACAATACGAATACTGGCGGCCCTCGGAATGACGATCCTGTTGCTTCCCGCGCCGGCCGTGATGGCCGGCGAGCTGTTCGTGGATGTGTTTTTCGAAGAGCCGGTGCTGTACCCGGGTCCGCTCGGGCAGGTGATCGAGGTGCCGGGCGCGCGGTTGCACGCGGCGCCCGGGGCGCCGCTGCTGCCGGTAAAGCCGCTGACCTTGCTGCTGCCGTACGGGCACGTTCCGGTCGAGGTGCGACTCGAGGGCGAGGTGGTCAAGAGGCTTCAGGGGACCTTCGAGATAACGCCGGCACAGGAGCCGGTTCCCCTGTCCGCCCGATACACGCCGGCGCCCACGCCGCACGATCCGGCGATCTACGAGTCCGACCGGCCCGTGCCGGGTTCGTGGATCGAGGCCGGCGAGGTGCAGCTCAAGCACGGTTTTTCGATTTTCACGGTAGTCGTCCACCCGCTGTCCTATCGGCCCCGCTCGGGCCGGGTGGACCGGCTGGTCTCGGGCCGGGTGGTCCTGACCACCCGGCCCGGCGGACCGGTCTCGAGGCTGTACCGGGCCCGGGCCGCGGACAGGGAGATGATCGCCGGGCGCATCGACGAGGTCTCATCGCTGCACACCTACCCCAAGACCGCCCCCCGGGCTCCGGGGCGCCTGGATCCGGGCGACTTCGAGTACCTGGTCGTGACCCCCCAGCTGTTCGCCGGCCTCCAGGGGGCCGACTCCCTCCAGGCCCTGGTGGACTATCGCAACGCCAGTGGTATGACCGCCGGCATGGCGACCCTGGAATGGATCCGGGCCAACTACGACGGCGCCCGGCCGGACGGCGGCCACGACGACGCCACCAGGATCAGGGACTTCCTGACCGACGCCTACACCGACTGGGGCACCTGCTACGTGCTGCTGGTCGGCGACGCCGACGGGGCCGACGTGGGCGGAGAGAGCGGCGACGACCTGCTGCAGGTGCGGAAGTTCTACGTGGAGATCGAGCGGCAGGAGGGAACCCTGATCGACTACATCCCGGCCGACATCTACTACAGCTGCCTGGACGGCACCTTCGACCACGACGCGGACGGGCTCTACGGCGAGTACCGGGACGGCCCCGGCGGCTCGGTCGTGGACCTGATGGCCGAGCTGTTCGTGGGCCGAGCCCCTGCCGACAGCGCTTCCGAGGTGCGCCGGTTCGTGGCCAAGACCCTGGCCTACGAGAACGCCATGGGCACCTGGCTCGAGGAGGTCTGGATGCTGGGCGAGTGGCTCTTCGAGGGCCCGGTCTGGGGCGGGGATTTCATGGACGATATTATCATGGGATCATCGGAGGGGGGGTTCACGACCCTGGGATTCGCGAGCTTTCCGTTCTTCCAGTGCCATACCCTGTACGACCGCGACCTGGGCGACTCCTGGGGTGCTGCGGACCTGCTGCCGATCCTCGACGCCGGGCCCCACATCATAAACCACCTGGGCCACAGCAACGAGGTGTACAACATGCGGCTGGAGAATTTCCATGCTGACTCCCTGCAGAATCCACGGCCGTTCTTCCAGTACTCCCAGGGCTGCTACAACGGCTCGTTCGACAACCAGTGGGACGAGTCCGGCACAATCTCGCCACAGGACTGCTTCTCCGAGCACCTGGTGATGGGCGAGCACGGCGCGTTTGCAGCGGTGGTCAACAGCCGTTACGGCTGGAGCGGCTACGGCCTGGACGGGGTCAGCCAGCGGTTCCACAGGCACTTCTGGGACGCCTTCTTCTCCGAGGGCAAGAATACCCTGGGCCAGGCCCTGGCCGACAGCAAGGAGGAGAACGCCTGGGAGTTCTACGACCCCTATTTCCGCTGGGTGGGCTACGAGAGCAACCTGCTGGGAGATCCGGCCGTCAGGATCAAGAAGAACATCGGCACCGATGATCCCCTGCTGGGCATCTATCCGCCGGAGGTCGAGTTTTTCGCCCGCTACGGGGAGACCGAGGCGCAGGCGGTCGCCTTGAACGTGGTCAATGACGGGATCGGCGCCCTGACCTGGTCCGCCGGGTCGGGCCAGCCCTGGGTGACCGTGTCCCCGGACTCCGGCGCGGAAGGCGCCCAGGTCGTGATCCAGATCGATCCCACCGGCCTTCAGCCCGGCGGGCATCAGGCCGTGGTGACGTTCCAGAGCCCCGAGGCCGGCAACAGCCCGTACTCGTACTCCATCCTTCTGACGGTGATCGATCCACTCCAGCTATCGGTCCCGCACGTCGATTCGACACCGGAGATCGACGGAGTGCTCGCGCCCGGGGAGTGGGACCTGGCCCTGCCCATGGCCATCGACGAGCACGCCAGGGGTGACGTGCTCCTGTACGTCCAGGTCAGCGGCAACACCCTGTATCTCGGAGTGGACGACCTGGCCGACACCAGCTCCAACGGCGGGGATCAGATGCGGTTGTACTTCGACAAGAACCTCGACGGGCTCTGGCCGACCGAGATCTCGGACGAGGGGGAGTACCTGCTGCTCAATGGAGGGGCCTACTGGTGGCCGCTGTTCAACCAGGGAGAAGGACTCGAGGGCGGCGAGTACTCTGCGGCCGATCCTGACCACGTTCAGATGAGGTACGGGTTCCAGGACGGGCACCGGGTGTACGAGATGAGCGTCGACCTGGAGAGCTCCTTCCTCGACGTCGGCCCCTTCGGGACGTTCGGCATGCTCTTCTGGGTGGCCAACTACTCGACCGGGAACCGGGAGTACACCGGTCGCTGGCCCTGGCTCGTGCCGCAGATGGACGACCAGCGTTTTTTCGGTGTGGTGGACCTGGACCCCAGCGGAGCCGAGCTGACAGCCGAGCCGCGTTCGGTATCCTTCGAGGCCGTGCTCGACCGTGCGGCGCCCGATCCGGTCCTCGTCAGCCTTAGCGAGCTGTCCGGCGGCAACCTGGCATTCACGGCCGTCTCCAGCCAGGGCTGGTTGCTGGTCAGCCCCGATAGCGGCCAGACCCCGGACGAGCTGGCGATCTCGATCGATCACTCCGGCCTGGAGCTGGGCACCTACCACGGCTGGGTGGAGCTGACCTCTGCCGAGGCCTGGAACAGCCCGTACCGGATCCCGGTGGACCTGCGGGTGCTGCCCGCTCCGGCCAGACTGAGGGTCAGCCCGCTCGAGTTCGAGGTGGTGTCGGCCGAGGACGGGCCCGATCCCATGGTGTCCTTCACGGTGGAGAACCTGGGCGGCCGGCCGCTGGACTTCGAGTGCTCGCACGCTGACGGCTGGCTGGTCGCGGACCCGGTGACGGCCACACTGGCTCCGGGCGGCAGTCGGACGGTCGAGCTGGAGGTCGTCCTGGCCGGGCTGGGCCAGGGGATCCACCAGGGCGAGCTGGTCGTCAGCGGCGAGGGGGCCGAGGACAGCCCGGCCAGCGTCCAGGTGCATGTCGAGGTGCTGGCGCCGCAGCCGGTCCCGATGGTCGAGGACCTGGCGATCGAGCGGATGGACGAAGCCCTGCTGCTGACGTGGACCTTGCCCGACAGCCCGCTTGTGACCGGGGTGGTGATCCGGCGCGACCCGGGCGTACCGCCCGCCGGCCCTAACCTGGGCACCGGGGTCCACGACTCTGTTGACGGTGGCGAGGAACTGCTGGACTCCGGCCTGGAAAACGGCACCCGCTACTGCTACGCGGCCTTCACCTTCGACCAGGCCGGCCGGTATTCAGAGGCCGCCACGGCCTGCGGGGCGCCCGGCGAGAACCAGGCCCCGCCCGTGCCGCAGCACATGTCGCCCGGCGACGGGGTCGTGCTTCCCGGCGCGCCCGAGCTGATGGCCGCGACGGTTTCCGATCCCGAGGGCGACGCGGTCTCCTACACATTCCGGTTGCTCGACGGCGAGGAAGGGCAGGGCCGGGTCGAGGGCGACCGGGTCGTGTTCTCGCTGGCGGTCGACCTGCAGCCCGGGGCCACTTACAGCTGGCAGGTCCAGGCCGTCGACGAGTTCGGCGCGGCCAGCGACTGGTCCGAACCCTGGTCCTTCTCGCTCAGAGAACAGTCGACCGACGGCGGCACGGACGGCGGCACCGAGCAGCCGGGCGACGGCGGCGGTTGCGGCTGCGGTCACCCGGGCGGGTCTGGCTCTCCCTGGCTGCCGGGCCTGCTCGCGCTCGCGTTCGCCCTGCGCCGCCGTCCTGGAGGGCCGGCATGAACGTCAAGGGACGCTGGCAGAAGAAGCCGACCACCTGGCGCAAGATATCGCTCAACACCTGGTCCCAGCCGGACAACGCCACCATCTATGGCCTGCTGGACGTGGACATGGGCGCGTTGCAGGATTACCTGAAGAAGCGCTCCACCGAGAGCGGGGTCAAGTGCACCATAACCCACGCCGTGTCCCGGGGCCTGGCCATGGTGCTGCGCCGCTACCCCGAGTGCAACGTGCTGGTGCGGCGCCGCAAGATCTGGCTGCGCGACGAGGTGGACATCTTCTTTCAGGTGGCCATGCCGGCCACTGACGAGGAGGGAAAGAAGAAGGCCAAGGCCGACCTTTCGGGCGCTGTCCTGCGCCGGGTGGACACCAAGTCGGTAAAGGAGATCGCCGAGGAGCTGCGCGAGCGGGCCGACGAGGTGCGCAAGAAGAAGGACGGCCAGATGGCCAAGACCCGCTCGACCATGATGAGGCTGCCCAACTTCCTGCTCAGGTGGGTGTTGCGGTTCATCGGCTGGTTCACCTACAGGCTGAACTTCAGGCTGCCCGGCACCCCGCGGGACCCTTTCGGCAGCGCCATGGTCACCACCGTGGGCATGCTGGGCATCAAGCTGGCCTACCCTCCGCTGGTCACCTTCTCCCGGGTCCCGATCATCCTCCTGGTGGGCCAGGTGGAGGACCGCCCGGTGGCGCGCGACGGCCAGGTGGTCATCCGGCCAATGTGCAGCATAACCGCCACCCTGGACCACCGCATCATCGACGGCTTCCAGGCCGGCCGCCTGGCCGGCGAGATGAAACGGCTGCTGGAGAACCCAGAGCTGCTGGACCAGGACCCCGAATAGGTTCCTATTTCTTAGACCTGGACCTGGACCTGGACCTAGACCTGGACCTGGACCTGGACATGATCTTGGCCATCGCCCGCCGTAGCGGGCTATGGCCCGCGAAGGCTGGTCCAAGTCCAGGTCCAGGTCCAAGACCAGGTCCAGGTTGAGTGTACTCGGTGTTCATAATGTTAGGAACGGGAACGAATACGGAGGGAGAGGATCAGAACTCCTGCGGCAGCTCCTGCAACTGCGTCTGCGTGAAGACCGGCCCGTCCTTGCAGACGTAGTAGGGGCCGATGTTGCAGCGGCCGCACTGGCCCAGGCCGCACTTCATCTTCATCTCCAGGGTGGTGAAGATCTGACCGGGCTCGAAGCCGATATCGTTGAAGACCGGCAGGGTGAACTTGATCATGATCGGCGGGCCGCAGGTGACCGCGACGGCGTTCTCGGCCGAGGGGGAGACCTCCTTGAGCACTGTAGGTACGAAGCCCTCGCGGCCGGTCCAGTTCTCGTCGCCCTTGTCGACCGTGACCACCAGCTCGGTGTCGGGCGCCTTGTCCCAGTCGGCGAGGTCCTCGTGGAAGATCAGGTCCTGGGGGCTGCGCGCGCCGTAGATGATGGTCAGTTTTTCATATTTGTCGCGGTTGTTCAGCACGTGGTAGATGACCGGCCGCAACGGCGCCAGGCCGATCCCGCCGCCGGCGATGACCACGGCCTTGCCCTCCCAGTCCTCGACCGGAAACGGCTTTCCGTACGGGCCGCGGAAGCCGATCAGGGCGCCCTGGTGCAGGTGCTGCAGGGCCTCGGTGTGCGCGCCCACCTGCTTGAAGGAGACGCTCAGGCGTTCCGGGGTCCCGGGGTTGCCCGAGATCACGAAGGTCGATTCGCCCTCGCCGAAGGCGCTCACCTCGCAGAACTGGCCGGGTCCGTACCGGAAGGATTTTCTCATCTTTTCGTCGACCAGCTCGAATTGAAAGGTCACCGTGTCGTAGGTCTCGTCGATGCGCTCGACGACCCGCGCGGTCAGCGGAAGCAGGGGATCACGTTCCACGGCTCGACTCCTCGGAGATTCGCTTCTTGATTTCCACAAGGTCCGCGAACAGGTTGCGCCTCTGCCCGCACAGTTCCACGCAGCGCCCGCAGCCGGAGCAGCCCAACTCGCCTTCGTTGCAGTGCGGGATGTAGGCGAACTTGTGCATCACCCGCTGGCGCAGCCGCGCCGAGCGCTTCTCGCGGGGATTGTGCCCACCGGCCATCCGGGTGAAGCCCGGATGCTGGCAGGTGTCGATAACCCGCAGCCGCTGGACCTCGTCTTTGAAGGTCTCGTCCACGATGGTGAAGCACTGGCAGGTGGGGCAGTACAGGGTGCAGGCCCCGCAGTTCATGCAGCCGACCTGCAGGGCGTCCCAGACGGCGTTTTCGAAGCCGGCCATCATGGCCTCGGGCTCGGGGAACCCGGTCCACCACGCAGGCCTCGGACCCTCGCGCTTCGACGGCGCCTCGGCATCGGACGTCCCGGAGAGCCCGGCCAGGAAGTCGCGGCCCCTGTCCGAGCCGGCAACCGCAAAGTAGTGGTCGCCGTCGCCGGCCGGGTGCAGCAGGACGTCCATCTCCGAGGCCTCGTCCGGGCCGAAGCCGAACAGTCCGCAATGGCATACCTCTGCCGGCTCGCACGCCAGGCCGACCAGGAGCAGGTTTTCGCGCCGCGCCTTGTAGTGGGTGTCCGCGTAGGGCTCGGCCAAAAAGATGCGGTCCAGCCAGCTCAGGGCGCGGGCGTCGCAGGGGCGCACGCCGAAGACCGTGCCCGGCGCGGAGTCGGGCTCGGCCGGCTTCAGCTCGGCCGCGGAGACGTGCCTTTTCCAGCGGGCGATCTCGCGCGCGGGCGGCACGAACAGGTCGCGCAGCGGCCGCTTGGCGCGGATGGGGCCAAGGTCCGGCAGGGCGTCGCCCTCGAAGGCGACCCAGCGGCCGTCCGGGTCGGGCGCGAACACGGCGCCGCGCGCGCGCATGCCTGCGAGCAAGGCCTCCCCGGTCACCTTGAAATTATCAGCATCAGCCACGGTTGGGTCCTCCCAGCCAGCTGTCGGGATCGTTCGGGTCGTAGAGCAGGAACGGCCACTTGCCGTCCTGCTCGGTGCCGGCGACGAAGCCGAACAGCTCCTCGATGTCTTCCGCCAGGCACAGGTCGAGCAGGTGCATGGGAATGCCTTCCGGGCAGGCCCGCTCGCACTCGCCGCAGTCCACGCAGCGTCCGGCGTGGTGGAAAGCCCGGATCAGGTGCCACATCATGTTGGACGAAGGCTTGGGGACTTCCTCCACCCACTGGGGAATGTTCTTGTCGGTGATGCACACCTTGCAGTTGCACAGCGGGCAGGCCTCGCGGCAGGCGAAGCAGTGGGTGCAGGGCTCGAAGGCCTGCTTCCAGAACGCGGCCCGCTCGGTCGGGCTCATGTCGCGGATCTTCCGCACGAACTCGGCCCGGGTGCGGGTCGGCTCGCCGACCGCTCGCGGGTCGCCCACGGTCACGTCGGCGATTGGCGAGACGCGGATCTCGCAGCGCTGGCAGCGCTCGGCTTGGCCCTCGTCGCCGGCCACGCCCGGGCAGGCCACCGCGATCGGCACCACGTGCTCGCGCGGGAAGTCGTTCTCGGTGATGCGCATGGAAAGCGCCCGGCCGTCGCATCCCTTGACCACGACTCCGACCGGTCCTTCCATGTCCGGCAGCACGGCCCGGGCCAGGTTGTAGACGCAGCGGTCGTCGAAGATCAGCTGGTCCACCTGATCGTTCGAGGAGATCATGGCCGGGACCACGGCGCCTGTCAGCGGATGCTCCCGGTATCCGATCACCGTCTTGACCTTGCCGTCCGCGAACAGCTTCCCGACCGCTTTCTGGAGCTCGCCGGTCATGACGACACTCCAGTGCGGGCGATGGGGTTGGGCCGGTCGGCTTGCCTGCGCACGCGTTCGGTGAACTCGAGGGTCTCTTCGGAGAACTTGGCGCCTTCCGAGGCGGACAGCCAGGTGAAGTGGATCCGGTCGGGTTCGATACCGATCCACTCGAGCAGCCGCCGCAGCACGGCCAGCCTGCGCTTGGCGTACAGGTTGCCCGATATGTAGTGGCAGTCGCCCGGGTGGCAGCCCGAGACCATCACCCCGTCGGCCCCTTCCATGAAGGCCCGGATGATGAACAGCGGGTCGATCCGTCCGGAACAGGGCACCCGGATGATGCGCAGGTTGGGCGGCACCTCCATGCGCGAGGTGCCCGCCAGGTCCGCGCCGGTGTAGCTGCACCAGGTGCACAGGAACCCGGCGATCCGGGGTTCTCGGTCATCGCTCATCTCAGAAGTCCTCCGCAAGCTCAGCGCTCTGCCAACAGCCCGCAAAGCTCGTGAATGATCTGCCGGTCGGTGAAGTGCTGGGCCTCGATGGCGTTGGCCCGGCAGGTGGCCGCGCAGGTGCCGCAGCCCTTGCACATGGTTGCGTTGATCGTGGCCGCCTGGCGCCGCTCGTCGAACTCCACGGCGCTGTATGCGCACACCTCCAGGCACATCTTGCACCCGGTGCACATCTCGGGCCGGACCACCGCGACGGTGGGCTCGAGCTCGACCTCGCCGCGAACCAGCAGCCGCAGCGCGGACGAGGCAGCGCCCGAGGCCTGGGTCACGGTGTCCGGGATGTCCTTGGGTCCCTGGCAGGTGCCGCACAGGAAGATGCCGTCGGTGGCGGTCTCGGTCGGCGCCAGCTTGGGGTGCCGCTCCTGGAAGAACCCGTCCGGGCTGCGGGAGATGCGCAGAAGCTGCTGGATCTTGGTGACGTCCCTGGCCGGGGTCATGGCGCCTGCCAGGATCACCATGTCCACCGGCACCCGCAGCAGGCTGCCCAGGTTGGTGTCCTCGGCGATGACGATCAGCGAGCCCTCGGGTTCCTCCAGCTCGGGGTTGGTCAGGTCGGTGACCTGGCCCACCATGCCGCGGATGAAGCGGCCGCCCTCGCCGCTCACCTTGCGGTAGAACCGCTCGTACCCCTTCCCGAAGCAGCGCATGTCGATATAGAAATTGTAGGTCTGGGCCGAGGTCTTCTCGCGTATCTGCGCGGCGTGCTTGAGCGCGTACATGCAGCAGACCCGCGAGCAGTGCACGCAGTGGTTCTCGTCGCGCGAACCGATGCAGTGCAGGATGGCCACCGACGTCGGCTCCTCGCCGTTCTTCTTGACGATCTTGCCGTCCGTGGGGCCGTCCGCGCGGCTCATGCGCTCGAACTCCAGCCCGGTCAGCACGTCGTCGAACTTCCCGTAGCCGAGATGGGTCAGCGCGCTCACGTCGTACATGTCGTAGCCGGTGGCCACGACCACCACGCCGATCTTCAGCTCGATCTCCGCCTCGTCCCCCTCGGCCTCGAGATTGAGGACCTTGACGCTGAAGTTGCCCACCGAGCCCGATACTTCCTGCACTTCGTGGCTGGTCAACAGCTCGATCAGCTTATGGCTGCGGACCTCGGCGATCTTGGGTCCCAGGATGGCGTCGGCGTCCTCCATGGTGGGGAAGACCTTGTCCAGCCTGGCCACGTGGCCGCCGATTTGCGCTTCCTTTTCAACCAGGTAGACCTGGTAGCCGGCGTCGGCGACATCCAGGGCGTTCTGGATGCCGGCCACGCCCGCGCCGATGACCAGGGCCGACAGCTCCACCCCGGCCGTGGAGACCGGCAGCGGCTTCATCCAGCGCACCCGGGCCACGGCCGCCCGGGTTGCCGCGATGGCCTTGGGCGTGGCGGCCTCCTTGTCGCGGGTCACCCAGGAGCAGTGCTCCCGGATGTTGGCCATCTGGACCAGGAAGGGGTCCATGCCCGCCCCGGAGGCCATCTTGCGGAAGGTCCTCTCGTGCATCAGGGGCGAGCAGGCCGCCACCACCAGCCGGTCGAGCTTGTGCTCGGCGATGTCCGTCTTGACCATCTCCTGGCCGGGGTCGGAGCACATGAACTTGTAGTCCTTGGCCAGCACCACCCCGGGCTCGGCCATCATGGCCTCGGTCAATGCTCCGACGTCCACGGTGCCGGCGATGTTCGTGCCGCAGTGACAGATGTAGACGCCGATGGCCACCGAACTCTTCTCGCTCATTCGCCTCTCCTGGCTGCATCGAAACAGCCGTCCGATCGCGTTCGACCGGCTCATTATTTGCCTCAAAGACTGGGGATAGTCAAGAGTTGTAGGTCGATCGGGTGTGTAACAGATCCGGGGGTCCCCAACCTCAGCTTCACCATCGGGGGACGGACTTCCCGCATCCCCTTGCCGGCCGGGTGCCGACAGGACGCAAGGCACGCGACTCTGGGTTGAAGGTTCTCCTGAACGGGCACTCCCAATATCGTTGCAATTGACGTAGACCCAGAATTGTCGGACTGTGTTTGACTTAGTCAAAAGACTTAGCTAGAATCGTCAGTATGAAACAGTTTACCATCCATGAAGCCAAGACCCATCTATCGCGCCTGATCCGGCAAGCCATTGCTGGTGAGGAGATCATCATCGCCAAGGGCACTCAGCCGCTCGTGAAACTGGTCGTCCTTCCCCAGGGGCGCGAAAAACGCAGGATCGGCGGGGCCAGGGATGCCATCGAGTTCATGGCCGAGGATTTTGACGAGCCGTTGGACGAGTTCGACGAGTACTCGTGATGAAGAAGATTCTGCTGGACACCCATGCGTTCTTGTGGTGCATCACCGGAGATGAACGTCTGAGCGAGAAGGCCAGGCAGGAGTTCCTGGATCCGGACAGCGACCTCTACCTCAGCGCGGCCAGCTATTGGGAAATATGCATCAAGGCCGGTCTTGGAAAGCTACGCCTGGTCGACGGCTGGGACTCGATCTTCGACAGGGAGATGACCACGAATCAAATCAAATGGCTCCCGATCGACAAGGAGCATTGCAAAGGCATCCTGGCGCTGCCCTTGATCCACAAGGATCCGTTCGACCGTTTGTTGATAGCCCAGGCATTGCATGAACAGATGGCCCTGCTGACCAAGGATGAGAATATCCATCGATATGACGTGCAGGCATTATGGTAGGCTTCGCTCGCGGGCGATCAGGGCCGCGCCCAGGGCGCCTACCGTGTCGGGCTCGGGGGGGACCAGCACCTCGACTCCCAGGCCCTGGCTCATGGCGCGGACCACGCCGGGGTTGCGGGCCACGCCGCCGGACATGGCCACCTGGAGGTTTTCGTAGTCGGGGGCGACCCTCTTGAGTAGCGCGCGGGTGCGGTTGGCGATGGCGCGGTGCAGGCCGTGGACGATCTGCGGCACCTCGGCGCCCTCGGCGATCAGGGAGACCACCTCGGACTCGGCGAACACGGTGCACATGCTCGATAGCGTCAGGTCGGAGTCCTGGTCCTGGTCGAGCTGGCCGAGCTGGTCGACGCGCACCTCGAGGGCGCGGGCCATGGCCTCGAGGAAGCGGCCGGTGCCGGCGGCGCACTTGTCGTTCATGGCGAACTCGACCACCTTGCCCTCGCCGGAGAGCCGGATGGCCTTGGAGTCCTGGCCTCCGATGTCCACCAGCAGCCCGGTGCCGGGCAGCATCTTCGTGATGCCGCGGGCGTGGCAGGTGATCTCGGTGACCGAGGCCAGCCGGCCGTCCACCCGGTCGCGGCCGTAGCCGGTGGCCACCATGGCGCCGAGCTTTCCTTCGGGGACGGAGGCGGCCTCGAGCACCGCGGCCCGGGCGCGCTCGATGGCCTGGATGTTGCGCGCGCCGGTGGGGACCACGCGGAAGGACACGACCCGCTCGTGGTCGTCGATCAACACGGCATCGCAGGTGAGGCTTCCAACGTCGAGGCCCAGATAGAACATAGAGCACATCGCGCTCCTCCTGCTCAGGCGCGCCGATCGAGGAGCATCTCCACGAAGGCCTGCAGGCGGGTGCGGAGCTGGCCTTCGGCGAAGTGGCGCGGATCGATGCAGTCCACCTCCAGGTTCAGGACCGGGACGCCGTCCCGTTTCAGGCCCTGCTCGATCAGGCCCCGGGCGCCGGTCCCCTGGCGGCAGCCCCAGTGGCAGGGATTGATCGCTCCGTCCACCCGGTACGCCCTTGCCAGCCGCTGCAGGTTCGCGATCCGCCTGCCCGCCGGGCCGCACAGGGGGATGCTCAGGGCGCGGCGCGCCATGCCCGGGAAGGGGTCGTCCGGGTCGATCGGGTCCCAGTTGACGTCGTTGAGCTCGTCCATCACTGTTGCGGCGCAGAGCTCCTCCTCGAGGAACTGCTCCAGGGGATTCTTGAACTGGATCCGGTTCTGCAGCCACATCAGCCGCACCTTCTCGTCACGTACGCCCGCGACGCCGGCGGCGACCTTGCGGGCGAACTCGTCGCAATACGTCCGGGCGACCTCGGTAGCCTCGGGCGTGCCCATGAACAGGGCCATGACGATCCCGTAGTTTACCAGGTCGCGCCTGCGGGCCGGGGAGGGGACCGCGGCGGCCAGCTCGTTCATCCGTACCCAGGCTGCGCGCGCCTCGTTGGTGTGTTCGATGGTTTGGCGCAGCCTCTCGGGGTCGAGCGGCTCACCGGTATGCTCGGCCACGAAGTCCACCATGGCGCGGAACTGCCCGGCAAGGAACTCGACGGCTTGCTCGTCCGAGCGGGTGGGCACCTGGATTACGAACAGGTCCTTTGCGAAATGCCGGGCCAGGTGCTCGATCGCGGCCAGCCCGCCGGTGCACGGGGCCGTGGTGGCTATCAGGAAGTCGGGCTCGGGCATCTGGCCGTGCTCGGCCGCGCCGCAGACCGCGCGGTGATAGGAGCAGGTGTCGGTGGAGAAGCCTACCTGCTCGGCCGTCTGGAGCATGGGGTCCACCGCTCCGGTCGAGGCCAGCATGGCGCCCACGAACTCCGCGAAGCACGAGGTCACGCCCATGGCGTGGAGCAGGTCGTAGGGCGCCAGCACCCCGCACCAGGCCTTCTTCTGGGCCGGTGTGTAGAGCCGGATCCCCAGCCGGGCGATCTCCAGGGCGAAGCGCTTGCGGGCGGTCTCGCCGTCCGTGGCCTCGGCCAGCCTGGCTTCCAAGCCGCTGGCCAGCTCCGAAAAGTATTGCAGCATCATGACGTCACCCCTCGATCATCTCCACGAAGGCTTCTATCCGAGTGCGCTGCTGGCCCAGGGAGCGCAGGCTGCAGTCGCCCTCCAGCACCAGAAGCGGAAGGCCGGCGGCGCGCAGCTCCGTGCGCAGGGCCGGCATCCGGGACAGGTAGGGATCGCAGAACTTCATCACATGGGCGATTACCCCCCTGGCGCCTGCCTGCTCGGCGCGGGCCTTGACCTGGTCCGCGTGCCGGCCGGGATGCTCGGGCTTGAAGGTCCGCGCGCAGGCCGGGCGCTGCAGCAGGGCGCGGGCCATCTGCTCGCACGCCCGATTCGGATCGTCCACGGCCATCGGGACCAGCTGTCTGGAGCCGGTGCACAGGTCGTCGTCCACCACCCGGCATCCGCAGGCGGAAAAGAGCTCGAGCGCCTCGGGGTCGGGCAGGACGTTGCCGAACAGGTAAACGGGCACACCGCCGGCAACCTTCTCGGGCTTCGTCAGGTCCTCGTACCTCTTCAGCCGCTCCAGGGATTCGTCCAGGGAGGTCGTCACCGAGAGAACGGTTTCGAGCTGCAACGTGACCGCGCCGTCTTTCCTGGCGCGCATCTTCCCTGCCAGGATTGAAAGGCCTCGGGCCAGCTCGTTGAAGAGCGCGACGCTGTCTGTAAGCGCCCGGCCCTCGACGGGCCGGCCGGCCCATCCTTCCAGCACCTCGCGCAGCCGTTCCAGCTCGCTCGCCAGGAACGCGACCGAGCGCTCGTCGTCTGCGACCGGCAGGTCCATCAGGACGACGCGCTCCGAAGGGCGGGCCGCAGGCCAGGCGTCGGCCAGCCTGCGCATGGCGTCGCAGGAGTTGACCAGGACCAACCCGGCCAGCTCGGGCAGGTCCGGGGCCAGGGCGCGGTCGAGCAGGCGCTTGACGTGCGGGCACAGGTTGTCGTGAAGGAGAGAACCCGCCTGGTCGGGCGCGTCTCCCACGGGCAGGATCCGGTGGGGTTCGAACCCGGCCGCGTGGATCAGCGGCAAGGGGGTGTAGGCGCAGGCGAATCCAATCTTTTGTCTCTTGGTCTCGCTCATGGCTCGCTCGTCTTTCTCGAGTTTATGAGGATCTGCCGCAGGACCTGCTTCATCTGCTCCATGTCATGCTCCGGTACTCCGGAAAGGACCCGGGAGAAGGTCCTGTCCACCGCGACCAGGATCGGTTTTCGTACCCGGCGGCCCTCGTTGGTCAGAATGATGCGCTGGGCGCGGCGGTCGTTGGGGTCCGGCCGGCGCTCGACCAGGCCGTCGCGGGACATGCGGTCCAGCAGGTTGGTCATGGTGGAAGGCTCCAGCCCGGCGCGCCGGCCCAGGTCGCCGGCCTTGAGTTTGTCCTGCTGCCACAGGGCCATCAGGGCGCCCAGGTAGGAGACACGGATCTGACCCACCCCGGCCGTTACCAGCTCACGGCGCAGCTCGGCGGTGACCACCAGGGTGGCCCGGGAGATCAGGTAGTAGGGGCATTCAGTGGGGTCGGGAATCGATGTCATCTTCGTTCACCAGATCGCTTCATATCAGTATAATACGACTATGGACATTATTGTCAAGTAGTATTTTGAATCTAATACAGGCTGTCATCCATGTCGTGATTTCCGTCACGGATCTTGAACCGGGACGAATAATCTATGTCCAACTGTATGTAATATCAGCGTATACTATTTGGCACTTTACTTGCAGCTCCGTCCTGCATCACCAGAAAAAAGGAGAAAACCATGAAAAAGATGTCAGTCTGGCTGGTTCTGGTTCTCTTCGCCGGACCAACGACCTGGCTCGCTGCCTGCGGAGACACCTCCATGCTCGGCGGTTCCGGTCCCGAGTTCGGCGCCACCCAGGGCGGGGTGCAGGACATGGGGTTCGCGCGGGAGCTGATCGCCAACGGGCAGGTTCCGCCGCCCGAGGCTTTCACGGTCGAGGGCATGTTCTCCGAGCACGACCTGCCGATTGAAGGCGATCCTTGCGAGACAGTGCTGTGCCTGCGCCAGGCCCTGGGCATCGCGCCCACGCTGGGAGGTATTCAGTCCATCTGGCTGCAGGTGGGCATGTCGTCCTTGATCGACCCGCGAACCTACGAGCGGCCGTCGCTTTCCCTGGTAGCGACGGTGGACGTGTCCGGGTCAATGGGCTGGAATTACTCGGACGACCGGCACGGCTACCCGACCCCTGGCGCCCTGTCCCGCTCGCTGCTGCGTGACGTCGCCTCCAGGCTGGGGGCGGCCGATCGGATCGCCATCGTCACCTACGGCACAAACGTCGACACCAGGCTGGGTCTGACCCGCGGCGACGACCGCGAAGCCGTATACGGCGCCATAGACGGTCTGCACGAGGCCGGCTCGACCAACATGGAGGGCGGGCTCAGGCGGGCCTTCGAGATCGCCCGCGAGGCGAGGGGCACGGATCAGGTCCGGGTGATGCTCTTCACCGACGTGCAGCCCAACGTGGGGGCCACCACGCCCACGGAGTTCCAGAACATCGCCGGCGACATGGCCAACCAGGGCATCGGCCTGACCGTGATGGGCATGGGGCTGGGCCTCGGGCAGGAGGTGCTCGACGCCATGGTGAACATGCGCGGCGGCAATGCTTTCTCCCTGTTCTCGTACGAGGACGTGGACTATCTAATGGAGGACAGTTGGCCCTGGATGGTCAGCCCGATCGCGTACGACCTGGCGGTCGAGCTGATCCCGGTCGGCGGCATCTCCATCGCAGACGCCTACGGCTTTCCCGGAGAACACCAGACAACGGCAGGCTTCCAGGTGGCGACCGTGTTCCTGTCCAGGCGCAAGGGGGCTCTGCTCCTGCGGCTGACCAGCCCGCTGTCCTTTGTTGGGTTTTCAGGCCAGCGGGTGCGCGGGAGGCTGACCTACGAGACCGTCCAGGGCGAACAGGTCGAGGACCAGTTCGTGGCGGTCTGCGACGGCTGGGACACGGACGATCGCGGCATGTTCTTCGAGCAACCCGTGGTGGGCAAGACCGTGGCCCTGGCGGTCCTGGTCTCCAACATGAGGCGGGCCGCTGCGGAGTATGAGTCGAGCAGGCAGCGGGCGGTCGAGATCATGCAGGCCGTGGTGGAGCGGTTCGAGGCCGACGCCGGGTCACTTCACGACGAGGCGCTGCAGCCCGAGGTGGATCTGGCCGGGCGGTTGCTTCGGCTGATGGAGCAGGGCGCGCCGCAGGGCGACCTGTACGGGATGCGCTAGCCGAGCCCGCCTCCGGGAACCACCCCGCTTTCGTACATCCGGGCCCATATCACGACCCGGTCCTTTCCGTAGGTCTCGTCCCAGCTTTCGAGGATACGCTCCAGCGGCAGGTCGGCGAAGGTGCCGTGGTTGCGCACGTACTCCACGAAGGGGCGGCCGGCCAGATCGAGCGGGGCAAGGATGGCGCTTTCGCGCCCGTCGAACTCGACCAGGGGGAACCCGTGCTCCGCGCACAGCTTGCGGTCGAACGAGGGGGTCGCCTGGAGCCAGGTCCCGCCCAGGTGCAGGTCCGTGTAGCAGTGGTAGACGAACAGGTCCGTCCCCATGGCCTGAAGCAGGGGCTCGGGGATCCGGTGGTTGCGGATATCGGCGAACACCAGTCGGGCCGGGATCCCGCACGCCCGGGCCAGGGCGCACAGCACCACCGCCTTGTGGACGCAGAAGCCGCTTCGCCGGTCCAGCACGGCCGTGGCCCGGTAATGCTCCAGGCGCGAGAACGGGTTGTTGACGCTGTAGGCCACCTGGTCGCGCACGTATGCGAACAACCCGGCCGCCCTGTCGTGGTCGTCCGCGGCATCCCCCGTGATTCGCTTTGCGAGTCGCAGGATGTCCGGGTGGTCGCTCTCGATCGCCTCGGTCGGTTCCAGGAAAGGCTGCATGTCTTCCACGGGCCACCTCAAGGGTCGTGTAATACTCCCTGCCGATAGTTCTACACCACATGGTCTTCGTTGGCCAATAGCCGATGCCCGCGAGATGGCCGCGTTGACACGTTTCGATTTTTTGTCTATGCTAACTCCCATGTTTTCAAGAGGAAAATGGTGGGAGGAGATGAATGCGGCCAGGTCGTTGTGGATCTGGTGCCTCTTGGTGGGGCTGGTGGCCGCATCCTGCCAGCGGGCTGAGAAGGTGGATCCGGAGCTGGGCAACCAGACGGTCCTGCGCGGCACGGTGACCTTGAAAGACGACGCGGAGCCGGGCGGGGTCGCCGTGGTGGCCAAACACAAGGAGAACGAGACCATCTTCGACTCGACCAACACGGCCAGGGACGGCTCCTACCGGATCACGGATCTTCCACCAGGCGAGTACGATGTCGATGCCACCCTGGCCGGCTACTACACCGTCACCAAGCATACGCTCCTGGTCCAGGGCCAGGAGACCACGCTGGACTTCGAGCTGGAGAAGATCCCGACCGACGTGCCCGAGGAGATCCGCTATGTCTCGGGCGGCTCCAACGACGGCGACCCGGACCAGGTCGGGACAGTGGGCCAGGCCCTGGCCGAACCGTTCGTGGTGGAGGTGCTCGACGGCGCGGACCAGCCGCTGACCGACGTGCAGATCATCTTTCAGATCATCGAGGAGCAGGACGGTGGCCACATGCAGACCGAGGGGTGGATGTACACCGACGACGACGGCCGGGTCCGCAACACCTACGTGCTGGGCCGGACCGCCGGCGTGAACCAGGTGCGCGTGCAAGCCCTCGGATTGCAGGACCAGCACGTCGACTTCACCCCGAAGGGGGCGCCCGGCGCGCCGGCCGAGATAAAGGCCTCGGGCGGGGCAGGGCAGGCCGGCCTGGTGGCCGAGACCCTGCCCGAGCCCATAGCGGTCGAGGTGCAAGACCAGTACAGCAACCCGGTGCCGGATGTCGAGGTGACCTTTACGCCCTCGGGCGACGGACAGGCCGATCCGTCCTCGGCGCAGTCGAACGCCCAGGGGCGCGCCCAGACCACCTGGACGCTGGGGACGGAGATGGCCCTGGACCCTCAGTTCCAGACCTTGACGGTGACCGCCGGCCTGGTCGAGGCGGCGATCACGGCCGAGGCCGATCACGACCTGGCCGTCGAGATGGTCATCGCCGGCGGTAACAACCAGAGCGGCATGCTCGACACGCCCATGCCCGAGCCCCTGGCGGTTCAGGTGCGCGACCGGTTCGCAAACCCGGTCGACGTAGTGGAGGTGATGCTCGAGGTGACGTTCGGCCAGTGTATCCTGAATCCCGCCACCCCTCCCGCGCTGGTCACCGACAACCTGGGACTGGTCAGCACGGTGGCCACGCCGGAGACGTACGGCGTGATCCAGGTCGAGGCGAGCGCGCAGGGCCTTCAGCCCGTGACCTTCCAGCTGACCGCCGTGAGCGGGGAGCCGGGCCGGATCGTGGCGGATTCCGGTTCCGGACAGTGGGGAAACATCGGCGAGACCCTGGCCCAGCCGTTCCGGTTCAAGCTGCTGGACATCTTCGAGAACCCGGTCGGGGAGGTCTGGCTCCATTTCGAAGCCGGAGGGATACGCGGCACTCCCGGCACGGTCGACGAGCAGGACGTGCTGACCGATCCGGGCGGGTACACCCAGGTGACCCTCACCCTGGGCACGGCCGCGGGCCGGAACGCCCAGTGGGTGACCGCCACGGCCACGGGGTTTCCGCAGATCGCAGAGGCGATCATCTTCGCCAACGTCTTTCCAGACGAGCCGGCGGACCTGTCCATCGTCAGCGGCGACATGCAGAGCCAGGCCTTCGGGGGAACCTTGCCCGAACCCCTGGTGGTGCTCGTGGCCGACCAGCACGGGAATCCCGTTCCGGACACGGCCGTGAACTGGAGCTCCGATGCTTCAGGCAGCGTCACGCCCAACCCTTCGTTCGCGGACCAGGACGGCCAGGCATACGGAGTCGCCACCCTGGGTGCCGATGCTGGCCAGCCAGTACAGCACTTCACGGCCGAAGCCAACGGCGCCAGCGTCACCTTCACCGCCCAGGGACTGGGACACCACATCGAACAGCTGATCCCGTCCAGCGTCCCGCCAGGCTATCCGGATCCCGACGATCCCGATCCGCAGAACACCCTGGTGGCCATGCGGATCCTCGGCGGCGGCTTCGAGCCCGGCGCCGTGGTGGTCTGGGACTACTGGGGCACGTCCGAGGACGTGGTTCCTGACACGGTCTCGGAAGGCGAGATCGAGTACTCGCTCTCGGCCGACCACTTCTCGGCGGGCAACGAGGGCGTCTACATGGTGACCGTCAGGAATCCGGACAGCACGGTATGCGCCCCAATGCCGTTCGCGGTCACCTATTCCGTCCCGGACAGCGGGCAGACCGATCAGCAGTGTACCGAATACGTCTATATCAGCCCTGAATGGGAATGGGAGCAGGTGGACTGCTCCCAGATCCAACAGGGCACCGATTACTACGGCCAGGACGGCCACTACCACGACCAGTGCAACCAGCCGGCCTTCGTGATCAACGGAGACGGTACCGTGACCGATTCCCTGACCGGGCTTACGTGGACGCGCTGCGTAGCCGGCACGAGCGGGGGGGCGTGCAGCGGGACACCCACTTTCATGGACGGCCAGGATGCCTTGGCTCACTGCCAGGATCTGGTCTTTGCCGGTTACGACGACTGGTTGCTGCCCGACATCGTAGAGCTCCAGCAGATCTCCGATTACAGCTGGGCCATGCCGACGATCGACGATTCGGTGTTCCCCACTCCCCAGTTCGAGGCGTTCTGGTCCGAGACGGTCTTCGCCGACGATCCGGCCGAGTTGTGGAGATGGGCGCCCATGCAGGGGCGCACCGAGCACAGCGCTGCCAACCTCGCCGACGGTGTGGTCCGCTGCGTGCGGGCGAGGACGTCCGCGCCGCCGGACCGCTTCTCGCGCACCGAGCCGCTGCCGGACGAACCGGTGGTGACCGACGGTATGACCGGCCTGGTCTGGCAGGGCTGCCCGGCCGGTCTGTCCGGCGCGGCCTGCGAGCAGGGAGCGCGCGTCACCCTGCTGTGGCCCGAGGCGCTCCAGTACTGCGAGGGATTGACCTGGGCGGGCATGGACGACTGGCGCCTGCCGCAGATCAAGGAGTTGTTCACCGTCCTGGACCTGGGATTGTACTGGCCCTCCGTGGACCAGGCCGTCTTTCCGGCCACGGGAAACAGCTGGTACTACTCGTCGACCACCATCATGAGGGCGTTCAACGACGTGGCCTACGCGGTGTTCTTCGGCGAGGGGATTCTCGGAGCCAGCTTCAAGGACTGGGACGACGAGGTACTGTGCGTGCGCAGCGACTACTGAAGACGGATACGGGTGACACCATGAGAGCCGGGCATTTCGTCATTTTTGCGCTGTTTTCGATCTCGTGGCTCGTGACCCCGCCGGTCCGGGCCCAGGGGAAGGACAGGATCGCGGTCCTGGGCCTGACCGCCCGCGGGCTGGCGCCCGACGTGGCCCAGAGCATCACCGACCTGGTGGCGCGCGAGGTGGACCGCTCGGGGCTGTTCGAGACCATCAGCATGGACGACATCAAGGCCATGCTCCAGCATGCCGAGAAGCGGATGGTGCTCGGCTGTGACGACACCTCCTGCCTGGTGGAGATCGGCGGTGCCCTGGGAGTGGAGCTGCTGCTGGCCGGCGGGGTTGGCAAGATCGGCCAGACCTACGTGATCAGCCTGCGGCTGATCGACGTCAGGCGGGCGGCCGTACTCAACCGCGAGGAGAAGACGGTCCAGGGCAAGGTCGACGACCTGGTGGCCGCCTCCAGGCTGACGGTCAAGGCGTTGCTGCGTCCGCTGATGAAGAAGGCCGCCGGTCTGCTTCAGCTGACCTGCAACGAGGAAGGCGCCGATGTCTACATCGACGACCTCTTGGTGGGCACCACCCCCTTGACGCGGCGGGAGGTGCCGGGCGGCTACCACTCCATCAAGGTCAAGAAGGATCGTTTCGTGGTGTTCGGAAAGGACGTCATGGTGGAGCCGGAGAAGACCACCAGTGTAAAGGTGGTGCTGATCCCGTCGGCCGGGTACATCGAGAAACACGAGTCCCGGGCCTCGGCGTACCGCGCGCTGGCCTGGACCATGACCGCCCTGGCCGTGGCCGTGGCCGGCACCACCACCGGGCTGCTGATCTGGAACGAGGGCCGGCTGGGCGACTACGAGCAGGACAGGCAGCGCTACGAGGACGAACGCATCGGGGACGGGTACGCCCTGAACGAGCGAGCCGACTCCATCAACACGGTCGACACGGTCACCTGGGTGGTGGGCGGGGTCGGCCTTGTGTCGCTGGGCACAGCCCTGTACTTCTGGATCGTCGGCGATCCGCCGGGCAAGTACGACCACCTGAAGAAGGAGACCCGGGTCGAGACTTCCTGGCAGCCCTCGCCGGGCCCGGGCTCTATCGGGGTGAGCGCTACCATACGTTTCTGATCCCCTCTTCTCGGCCCGGGGGTGACCGGAATCCGGACACTCCTGTGTCCGGATTTCGAATCCGCGCGGTGTAAGTCCCTGGAATTGTGTTGCCAAGAAAAGTGGCAAGTTCCTTGCATCCGGTCCTTGCACTTGCAGTAGTCGGCTACTGGCTGCCGAAAGGAGGTGCGGACATGGGAGCCGTCAAGGAGCGCCTTAAGGCGGTGGCCGCGGCCGTGGCCACGATCGAGAAGCAGTTCGGCAAGGGATGCATCATGCGCCTTGGAGATCGAGAAGCGGTCGAGTCCACGCCGATCATCCCGACGGGCTCCTTCGGGTTGGACAGGGCCCTGGGGGTGGGCGGCGTGCCGCGCGGGCGGGTGGTCGAGGTGTTCGGGCCCGAGTCGTCGGGCAAGACCACCCTGGCGCTGCACATCATCGCCGAGTGCCAGAAGGCGGGCGGGGTGGCGGCTTTCATCGACGCCGAGCACGCCCTGGACGTGACCTACGCGTCCGGTCTGGGCGTGTGCGTGGACGACCTGCTGGTCAGCCAGCCGGACACCGGCGAGCAGGCCCTGGAGGTGACGGACGTGTTGATCCGTTCGGGCGCGGTGGACCTGGTGGTGGTGGACTCGGTGGCGGCGCTCGTGCCGCGAGCCGAGATCGAGGGCGAGATGGGCGACTCCCACATGGGCCTGCAGGCCCGGCTGATGAGCCAGGCCATGCGCAAGCTGACCGGTCAGATGGGTCGCCAGATGGCCACGGTGCTGTTTATTAACCAGCTCCGCCAGAAGATCGGGGTGGTGTTCGGCAGCCCGGAGACAACCACCGGCGGCAATGCCCTGAAGTTCTACGCCTCGGTGCGCCTCGACATCCGGCGCGTGGGCGCGATCAAGAAGGGAGACGAAGTGGTGGGCAACCGCACCAGGGTCAAGGTGGTCAAGAACAAGATGGCACCGCCGTTCAGGACCGTGGAGTTCGACATCATGTTCGGCAGAGGTATATCCCGGGAGGGCGAGGTTCTGGACATGGCATTGGATGCCGGGGTGGTCGAGAAGAGCGGCTCGTGGTTCTCATACTCGGACGAGCGCCTGGGCCAGGGCCGCGAAGGGGTGCGCGAGAAGCTCCAGGGGGACGGCGAGTTGCTGTCGCGGATCCAGGCCGACACCTTCTCCGCGATGCAGGAGGGCCGGGCCTGATGGATCCCACTGCACAGGTCCAGCCGGATTGCTCGAGCCCGACCCACCGGCTTCCCTGCCTGGTGGTGCTGTCCGGCCACGATAGCGGACGCGTCATGCTGGTGAAGCACGGCGACCAGGTGCTGGGGCGCGGCCGGCCGTCCGACATCTCGCTGGACGAGAAGGGCATCTCACGCCGCCACGTAATGCTGTCCAACCGGGACGGGCGCGTGACGATCAAGGACCTGGGCTCCACCAACGGGTGCTGGTGCAACGGCCGCCAGGTCTCACGGACAAGCCCGAGAAGCCTGCGGGACGGGGACTGGCTGCAGATCGGCGGCTGCAGGCTGGCATTCAGGCTCAACCACCCGGACGAGGACCGGGTGCTCAGGCAGCTCTACCAGCGCGCCACCCGGGATGCCCTGACCGGCCTTTTCAACCGCGCCAGCCTCCTCGATCGCCTGGGCCGCGAGGTGCAGCGCCAGTTCCGCTATTGCCGCGGCCTGGCCGTGCTCCAACTCGACCTGGATCACTTCAAGCGCATCAACGACACCCACGGTCATGCGGCCGGCGACCGCGTGCTGGCCGCGGTCGGCCGCGCCATACTAGGCTGCCTGCGAGCCTCCGACCTGGCCGCCCGCATCGGCGGCGAGGAGTTCGCGGTCGTGCTGCCCGAGACCGGCTCCAGGCCGGCCCGCCTGATCGCCGACAAGATCCGAACGACGGTCGAGTTCCTGCGCATCCAGCAGGATGCCAAGACCCTGAAGGTGACGGTCTCCTGCGGAGTGGCCGTGGCCGGCACCCGCAAGGTCCGGGCCGCCCGCCTGCTCGCCGAGGCGGACCAGGCCTGCTACAGCGCCAAGCGCTCCGGCCGCAACCGGGTGGAGTATTTCAGGAAGTGATCCGGCGGATGAAGCTGCGAAGGCCGGAGAAGTGCCGGGGGCCTTTTTCGGCCTGGGCTGTCGCCAGGACGGGTTGCATCGGCTGGGCTTCGATCTCGACCGGTTGGAGGTCGACCTCCTCGGTACTGACGGGCGCGCGGGCGATCATCTGGACGCGCATGGGCATGCCGGTCGACAGGCTCTTGGCGGATACGTCGAGGATGGACTCCTGGTCAAGCGACAGGTTGACAGCCAGCCTGGTCTGGCCTTTGTTGGCCCTGGGGAAGCCGGTGATCACGAAAGCGCCCAGGAATTCGTTCTCCGACGCGCGTCTGGATTCCCCCTGGTACAGGAACACCTCGATGGCCTCCTGGCCGTCGCGGGTGGTGGCCACTCCGATCTCGTGGTCGGTCGGCAGGGTGCAGTTGGCCGAGAAGATCATCTTGAAGGCGCCGTCGGGTTGCCGGCCGCCGATGCTCATGGGCAGCACGTCGATCAGCCGTACGCTGCGCTCGGTGCCCAGCGAGTGTCCCATCAGCGCGGCGCCGCAGGCCACCACTTCGTCCGGGTGGACGCCCTTGGTGGGCGCCTTGCCGAAGAACTCGCTGACCTTGTCGACCACCAGCGGCATGCGAGTCTGGCCGCCCACCAGGATGACCGAGTCCACGTCCTCGGGTCCCATCCCGGCCGAGTCGAGCACCTCGACGCAGACCTCGATGGTTCGCTCGACCAGGTCCAGGGTCAGGTCGTCGAGCTGCTCGCGGGTCAGGTCGCAGCTGAAGTCCGTGAACTTGCCGCGTACAATGGTGATATAGGGCAGGTCTATCCGAGTGGTCTTCTTGGTGGACAGGTCGATCTTGGCCCGCTCGGCCGCGTCCTTGACACGCTGGGTGATCACGCTATCGCACTGCAGGATCGAGCCCTCGATGCGCTCGTACTCCGACAGCAGGAACTCGACCACCCGCTCGTCGAAGTCGACCCCGCCCAGGAAGGTGTCGCCGCCGGTGGACAGCACCTTGAAGACATCCTCGAACAGCTCGAGCAACGAGGCGTCGAAGGTGCCGCCGCCCAGGTCGTAGACCAGGATCCTCTTGTCCATGTCCCGGTTGAGCCCGTAGGCCAGGGCGGCCGCGGTGGGCTCGTTGATGATCCGCACGATGTCCAGACCGGCGATGCGCCCGGCCTCCCGGACCGCCTCGCGCTGGTTCTCGGAGTAGTAGGCCGGCACGCTGACCACGGCCTTTTTGACGTTCTGTTTCAGGTACTCGCAGACGTTCCTGCGCAGCTCGTTGAGGATCATTGCCGAGACCTGGGGCAGGGAGAACTTCCGCCCGCTGATCTCGGCCCCGACGCTCATCTCGCCGATGGGGACGACCCGGTAGCTGAAGTACCTGGACAGGGCGGCCACATCGTCGGAGTAGAAGTGGCGCCCGATGAAGCGCTTGGCTCCGTATATGGTGTTGGTGGGATTGATCAGCAGCTGCTTGCGGGCCTCCTCTCCGATCAGCAGCCGACCCTTGTCGTCCACGGCCACGATGGATGGAAAGGTGCGCGCTCCCTTGAGCGTCGGGATGACCTTGGGATAGTCGTCCTGGACCACGGCAACGCAGGAGTATGTGGTACCCAGGTCGATGCCCATGACCATGTCCGACTTGGGCAGCGTCCTGTCCTGCGTTTCCACTCCGAGTGGAAGCGAGTTGTACTCATTGTGTTCCGGCATGGGCATCCCCTCTAGAGCCCTGCGAGTACGAATTATCCAGCTACCGGGGGCGGTTGTCAAATTTGCACTACTTCTGTTCCGGCCCCTTGCGGGAATGGTGTTTTTATTGAAACCTTGTTCGAGCCGGTGCGTATTTACAAGTCATGAAGGCGGAGGCCCAATCGGTGGCCGCACAGCGACCGCGAGAGCTTGACGAAGGAGCCGAGATGCTGGCCCGGCATGTCGAAGGAGACCCCCGTGCATTCGGGGAGTTGATGGACCGTTACGGAACCCCGGTGTATGCCTACCTGCACCGCTCGGGGGTGCGAAAGCCCGCGGCCGACGACCTGTTCCAGGAGACCTTCCTGCGGGTGCACCGCTCGGCCCGTCGTTACGACCCGGCCCATGCGTTTACCACCTGGCTGTTCACCATCGCCAACAACCTGGTCCGCAGCCACTGGCGCAAGCAGAAGGTCAGGCGGATCACGGTTGGCCTGTGGAGGCGTGGCGGGGGCGATCTCCACGCTGAAGCCGTCGAGATGGATCCTCCCGACAGGGCGGCCGGGCCCGAGCAGCCGGGCCGCCCGGCCAGGGTGCAGGCCTCGGTGACCGTGCACTTGCGGTACAGCTCGAACATGACCGGGGTGAAGCGTTCCCCCATCTTCTCGGCCCGGGCCATGATCTTCTCGTCGTATTTCTTCTTCGCCTTGGGGCACAGGCTCTTGTCCATTTTATCGGCCCTGAGCCGCAAGGAGATGAGCTCCTTCTTGTGTTCTTCGACGTAGGCGACTGCCGCGGAGACGGCCTTGTCGCAGTCGTCCTTGTTGTCGGCCATAAGCTGGAAGGCGGCCTCGACGTGCTCGAGCATCTTCAGGTTGGGATCGGACTGCTCGACGGGCCTGGATTTCCCAGCTCGCGGAGATCGTCCGGCGTCCGCCTTGCTCCCGGGATCTTGCTTTCCATGGACGTCTGAACATGTCGCCAGGCAGGCCAACAGGCCGACCATTGCCGCGAGTGAAAAAGCAGTGGACATGTCCGGTTACCCGATCTAACCGATTGTCGAATCGAGAATAAGGAGCCCGGGGCACAGCCCTGGGCTCCATTACGGTCGATCGTCCCGCGGTCGTCTACCGATCGTAGCCACCTCCACCGCCACCTCCGCCGTCCTTGCGGTCGCCGCGCGGGCGGGCCTTGCCCACGTTCAACGTCCGGCCTTCCACCGTCTGCTGGTCCAGGGCGTCGATTGCCTTCTGGGCGGCCTCGTCGTCGCTCATCTCGACGAATCCGAACCCTCTGGATCGACCGGTCTCCCTGTCGGTGATGACCTTGGCGGAGACCACCTCCCCGTGCTCCTCGAACATCTGCCGCAGAGCATCGTCACTGGTTTGGAAACTCAGATTCCCGACATAGATCCTCATCACGTAGCACCCATCCTTGCCCGGGCCTATCTGCGAGAGAACCGCGGTCGATGCCCGGGGCGGAGCGACCTGGCTCTATGGAAGTCTTTCCCTGTCTTCCAGGGATTCACCGTCACAACCTATCCGGAGTGGCAATGAAAAAGCAACAATAAAATACAAGGGGTATTGGAGGATTTTTCGGGTTCGGGCTACGGGGTCCGGATCGCCCCCTTGACTCGCCGCCAGGTCCGCTCGTCGAGCTTGGCGCCCACGACCTGGATCACCTCCCGGGCGACCACGCCGCCCATCTTCGCGCAGGTCTCGATGTCCCGGTCCGTGACCAGGCCGTAGAGGAACCCGGTCGCGTACAGATCGCCCGCGCCGGTGGTGTCCACGGCCGTGACAGGTTCGGACGCCGCTCGCACCCGTTCGGCACCGCGGGCGACCATCGAGCCGCGCTTGCCGAGCTTGACCACCGCGATCTGGCAATGTCCGGCCAGGACCTCGAGTGCCTGTTCCTCCTCCCGGCCGGTGAAGGCCCTTGCCTCGTCCTCGTTCGCGAAGATGACGTCGAGCTTCTTGTCGAGCAGTCCTTTCAGGAAGTCCAGGTTCTCCTCGACCACGTTGTAGCTGGCCAGATCGATGGATACCGTGGCGCCGGCGGCCTTGGCGTGGTCGATGGCGCTGGCGATCAGGTCGTGGTTCTGGACCAGGTAGCCCTCGATGTGGAAGCAGTCGGCGCCGGCGAACATGTCCGCGCTCAGGTCGGCGGCGGTCAGTTCCACGGCGGCGCCCAGGTGGGTGGCGAAGGTCCGCTCGGAGTCCGGGGTGATGAACGCCAGGGCGGTGCCCGACGGCGGGTCGCCGCGGACCAGGCGCGACTCGACCCCGTGTGCGACCAGATCCTGCTCGAAGAACCGCCCGATCTCGTCCCGGCCGACCTTGCCGATGAACGCCGTCTCGACGCCCAACTCGCCCAGGCCGGTTATGGTGTTGGAGGCACAGCCGCCGGCGCAGCGCCGGTCCTGCGTGATCCCGGCCAGCAGCTGCTGCATGCGCCGTCCGTCCACCAGCTGCATGCTGCCCTTGGGCAGCTCGAACTCCTCCAGCATCTCGTCGGTAGCCTCGACCAGCACGTCGGTCAAGGCGTTGCCCATGCCCAGCACCATCTTGTCCGTCATCCGAGCGCCCTCCAGGGTTCATTGGTCATCTTCGCGATTCTACACCAGCCCATCGCGATGCTTGCGGTACAGTCCGCGGAACTGGTGGTAGGTCAGCCCCAGCAGGCGGGCGGCCTTCTTCTGGTTGTGACGGGAGCGATCGAGCGCCGCGCGGAGCATCCGGATTTCCAGGTCGCGGACCGCATCGGGCAGGGAGCGCGCCAGGTCGACCCGTTCCGGCGATGCGGCCTCGGGCGCCGGTCCCGGGGCAGCGGCCGGGCGGAAAAAAGGGTCGAACTCGACCTCGGTGATCGAGTCCCCGTCGCAGCGGTAGACCGCTCGTTCGATTGTGTTCTTCAACTCGCGGATGTTGCCCGGCCAGGGGTAGGCCTCGAGCGCCTCGATGGCCTCCGGAAGGAACAGGGGCGGTTCGGCGAGGTTGAGCTCGACGGCCATGCGGGTGGCGAAAAAGGTGGCCAGCAGCGGGATGTCGCCGTGGCGCTTGCGCAGCGGCGGCAGGTAGAGCACCTCGAACGACAACCTGTCGAGCAGGTCGCGCTTGAATCGTCCTTGCTCAGCCATCCCGGCCAGGTCCGACTGAGTGGCGCCGATGAGCCGCACGTCCACCTGGACCGGCCGGGTGCCGCCGACCCGTTCGAAGCTGCCGTACTCCACCACCCGCAGGATCTTCTCCTGGGCCTCCATGGGAATGTGTCCGATCTCGTCCAGGAACAGTGTCCCCTGGTGGGCCGCCTCGAACCGGCCCGCGCGCCTGCTTCCAGCGCCGGTGAAGGCGCCGGCCTCGTGGCCGAACAGCTCGGTCGTTATCAGCGACGGCGTCAGGGCCGCGCAGTTGAGGATGACCAGTGGCTCTTGCCAACGAGCGGAAAGAAAGTGCAGCCGGGCGGCCGCCAGCTCCTTGCCGGTGCCGCGTTCGCCGATGAGCAGCACCGGCCTCTCCACCTTCGCCACCCTGGAGAGCCGCTCCTGGAAGGAGAGAAACGCATCTGACCGACCCAGAGATTCATCCGTGTGTGGAGATTCGACAGTTGCCACGAATCACCTCTGTTGGCGATACAATCCACATACTGGATAATCCTACCTGATATTGGCTGAATATGCCAGAAAAACCTGCATTCGCGGTGAGGCCGGATATCTCGAAAACATAATAAGTTCAGCAGGTTGTGGCGCGAGTGGAAAGATGGTCCGGATCCTGCTCAAAGGCATGACAGGTCGTTTGGAAACAGGAGGCAGGACAATGGGCATTTTCACCAGACTGCGGGACATCGTCAATTCGAACATCAACGCCATGTTGGAGAAGGCCGAGGACCCCGAGAAGCTGATCAAGCTGATGATCATGGAGATGGAGGACACCCTGGTCGAGATCAAGGCCAACGCCGCCGGCGTGATCGCCACCCGCAAGAAGGTCGGGCGCGAGTTGGCCGCCAGCGGTCAGCGGTCCGCGGGATGGGGGGACAAGGCCCAGCTGGCGGTGGACAAGGGCCGCGAGGATCTGGCCAGGGAGGCCTTGCTCGAGAAGCGCTACCACCTGAGCAGGGCCGAGGAACAGGAGCGCGAGCTGGCCGAGTTCGATCTGCTGGTCGAGCAGTACAGGGACGACATCCGGCAGCTGGAAGAGAAGCTGGCCGAGGCCCGCGAGAAGCACCGGGTGCTGGTCCAGCGCGCGATCCACGCCAACGGCAAGAAGCGAGTGCAGAGGCAGGTCCGGCGGGCCGATTCCGCCGACGCCATCGCCCGCTTCGAACAGCTCGAATATCGTATCGACCGGACCGAGGCAGAGGCCGAGTTGGTGAACTTCGGCCGCAAGCACAGCCTTCAAGAGCAATTCCTGGCGCTCGAGCAGGACGACGAGATCGAGCGGGAGCTTACGCAGCTCAGGGCCGACAAGGTCCGCAGGGACGAGACGAAAGATTCGGCTTGAGGCCGGACCGATGGTATCCTGGGCGGGAACGGTTGCTACGGATCGATCGCGAACCCGCCCGGCGCGACAAAGTCGGGCATCCGGAGGCGGACTGAATGGACGGGATGGAATACCAGGTAGTGCGGCTGATCTTCCTCACATCTCTCGCCGGCCTGGTCATCCTGGGGGCTTTCCTGCTGCTGGCCATCAAGATGATCCAGGGCGGCTCCAGGCGCAAGCGCGTCACGCTGGAGGAGGAGACCCGGATGATCCAGGAGATCTACCAGGGGCTGAGGAGAATGGAGCGCCGGGTCGAGGCGCTGGAGACCATTCTGTTCGATCGGGAATAAGGGAGAGGCGAACATGAACGATAGAGTCACGCGGAGGCGGCAGGGCCTGTACCGCTCCCGAAGCGGGATGATCATGGGGGTCTGCAAGGGACTGAGCGAGTACTTCGGAGTCTCGTTGAAGTGGGTCCGTATCCTTTCGGTGGTGGCCCTGATGACCACCGGGTTCTGGCCCGCGGTGTGCATCTACCTGCTGGCCGGATTTTTCATGAAGCCCGAGCCGATCCTACCCCTGGAGACCGAGTTGGAGGAGGAGTTCTACAACTCCTACGCAGCCTCGAGGGCCATGGCTCTGCGCCGCCTCAAGAGCGATTTCGATCACCTGGACCACCGGATCCAGCGTATGGAAGGGATCGTGACCGCCAAGGAGTTCGGCTGGGAGCAGCGGCTGAACGGCTGATCCGAAAAAACAGGCAACCCTTTCGGGGGATCGGGGGTCTACTGGTGTGATTGAGGCGCTGGAGGAAAAGACCGACCGTGACAGAACCGTGATGAGGCGGTGAATCGGCCATGACAGGTCTCTTGTAGGCTCGTATGCAAGAACGGAACTGGAAAGGAAGGCCTTCGGCCATGAAGACGTTGCTGATGGTTGTCGCGGTTGCCCTGTTGCCGTTGAACCTCGCCCTTGCGACCCCGCTGACGGAGGCCGGTCCGGCTGGCATCCACCCCGCCCAACTGAGCCTGCCCGGCGAGGTGATCGAGGACGTGCTGGCGCCTTTGACCGGCCTGGAGGACGAGAAGCCCGACAGCGCTCCTCAGCGGTAGGGATACTTCTATTTCTTATTTCTCGTCGGACGAATGCACCCAGTCTTCGATGGCCCGGGCCGTGTCCTCCGGGATGTCCGTGAACCTGAGACCCATGCCCGGTTCGTAGTGCCCCCGCTCGGAGTAGAGCCGCTTCCAGACCACCTCGCACCGGCACCTCACCTGCACGTCGGTGCGGTCGGGCAGGGGGATCTCCACCGCGAAGCGGGTGCCCGGGTCCGCGGGGTTGACGGTGGCGATGAACATGCCGCTGCGGCTGATGTTCTTGGCATAGCCGAAGAAGGTCTTGCGGTCGCTCTCGATCTTGACCTTGAGAACGATCAGCGGGGTCCGGAGGTCTCGCCTGCGGTCGACCTGCACCTTGGAACGGTCCTCTTCGGCGTTCTCGGAGATCTCGGGTACGGTGCTTTTCTCTCGCGCGGACATGGTTCGCATTATACACCAATCGCTGGATTTCGAGGATCTTTGCAGCTGCCTGTGAGGCGGCGTATAATCGGACGATGGCAGCCCGGACGATGACTCTTTCGCGGATCGCGGCAGTCTTGCTGGGCGTCGCGGCCCTGCTGGGGAGCGCCGAGGCCGTGGCCGGGCTCGCGCCGCTGGACCGCTCGGGCAAGAAGGCGCACCTGGCCAGGGAATCGCCCTTGAAGGCGCAGCTGGACACGGTCCGCTACCGTGTCCTGCCGGACCGGGTCGAGGTGGAGCAGCGGCTGGTCCTGACCAATTCCGGATCGCGCGGGATGTTCCTGCTCGGACTTCCGCTGCCCCGCGGGCGGAAGCAGGGACCCCAGGACGTCTCCATCCAGCGGGTGGATCAAGAGCGTCTCTCGCGCTTGCGGATCTGGCGGGTGCCTTCCTTCGGCTGGAGGCCGGTTGACGCCTGGCGGGTGTGCTCGATCAGGTTCGGGGCCGGGGAGCGGATCGAGCTGCGGGCGACCTGGTGGCAGCCGCACGCCGCCGGCCTGCTGCACGGGTACCCGAGGTTCCTGCTGTCCGATCCGCTGTGGACCACGGGCGCCTTTTCCGGGCCGGTGGAGTTTTTGGAGCGCCACGTGAACCTGGAAGGAGGAGCGGCGTACTCGTCCAGTCGACCCGAGGCGGAAGCTGTGGCCGCCGGGCTGGGCGAGGTGGACTGGGAGCACCAGGACCGGAGATTCTCGAGGCAACGGGCCGATCCGGGCTCGAAGGACACGTTCACGCTCTACTACAAGCTGACCCGGGGCGCGCACAGCCGCTGCACCGACGCTGACCCCTGGCTGGCGCTGGACGGGAAGCCGGAGACCGTCTGGCGACCGGAGGAATGCCCGAACGGGGAGGTGGCCCTGGAGCTGCCGGCCCTGTGCCGCGGCTTCGGGACTGCGGAGCCGGCCTGCGACCAGTCAGCCGTGCCAACCTTCGACCTGGGCGTGGCGGTGCGGACGCCGGACCGAAAAGCGCGCGCTCCGGTGGTGGTCGAGGGTTGGTGGGGGCCGAAGCGGCTGTGGAAGGTCGGCGGCCGGCAGAACCGGCGGATCTGGATCAAGAGCCGGCAGGCGGTCACCCGTTACCGGGTGGTGTTCCCGAAGGGCCTGCCAAAGGCCGGGGCCGGTGAGATCCACCTGGCACGGCTGGACGTCAAGCGGTCGGATCCGGGCGCGATCGACCTGCTCCTGGGACGCCGCTGGATCAAGATGCCAAGGCACTGCCGTTTCCGTCTCGATTTCCACAACCCGATCTCGATACGGCACGTCACCCTGGGGCTGAAACCCGGGTCCAGGATGAACACGTTCATGGTTATGACCGACTGCAGCGACGATCGCAAAGGGATCCCATACCACGAGCCGGTCCCCTGCAAACACACCCCGGAGAAGATCGCCGAGGCCCGCAAGGCGCTGGGCGAGCCCGACCTGGAGGAGATCCCTCACGAGCACTTCCGGCGCAAGCATCCCTGGCGCATCGAGCTGGACCTGGATCCCACATGCCGCGTGACCGAGCTGCGCGTTATCGCCCCCTCGGTCTGCACCGACAGGTTCCGCCCGATAGCCCCCCGCGTCCGGCTGGATTTTTAATATTCCTACGGCCGATCGACTCCCAGCGTCTCGTAGGGGTCGATCGCCTCGGGGCGGCCGGTGTCGCGAAAGGTGGTGAAGAAGTGAATCCACTGGGTCTGGGCGACCGGGTCTGCGTAGATATTGGTGTGATCGGCCGGCTGGCCGTTGGACAGCAGGTCGAACTGGAAGAAGACGGAGGTCACGCCCCGGGAGTGGTTGAGGCTGGCCGGGGGTTCGAGCTCCTTCAGGCCGAACACCGGGCGCAGCACCGGCCGCAGGTGTCCCTGTCCCAGCGCGCGGCCCAGCACCTCGCTGGCCTCGTTGGGCACGATCCCGTCGTCGATCACCTCCTGGGACAGCACGTGCTTGGGCGCGGCCCCGTATATGGCCGCGGGCGGCTCCGCGATGGCCAGCCGGGCCAGGTTGGCCGGGTCGCCGCGCTCGACCAGGATCTGCAGGATGGGCATGAACCGGCGCACGTCGGCGTTCGAGGTGCCCTCGGGCCTGAGCGCGTCGATGAAGTAGCTGAAAAGTTCAGAGCGCATGAACAGGTTGGTGGGCAGCGAGCCGCCCCCGGCGCACAGGTTCGCTATGGGAATGCGCGGGCTCAGGCAAACCGCGCCCGCGGCGATGACCGCGCCCAGGCTGTGTCCGGACAGGTAGACCTGTGCTCCGGACAGCTCCGGAACCCCGTCCGGGTCGCCCTGCGGGAGCAGGTCGAGCTCGGCCAGGGCCGGGGCCAGCTCCGCGAGATGGACGATGTCCAGGAAGGCCTGGCGGAAGTTGTCTCGCAGCACCGGCATGTCGAAGTTGCCCGTGGATATGTCGATGGCGAAGAAATCGAACAACGCGATGCCATCGTCCTGCGCCCGGCTGCCGTGCAGCACGGCGTCGATGGCCAGCGAGGCGAAGCCGGCCCGGGCCTGGGCCTGCTTGGCGCCCATGTCCTCGTCCTTGGTGCCCAGCAGGCCGTGCTGGTAGATGACCACCGGGAAGGGCGGCTGGTGTTCGGGCGCGGGCTCGGGCACGACCAGCTCGAACTCGATCTCTTCCGTTCCCTGGACGACCGGCCTGCCGTCCTGGATGACGAAGGTGCCTTCGGCGGTCTGGAAGATCGCGGTCTCGAAGCGACCGGTGACCACCAGGGCCGCACCATCGCTTCCAGGAGCGACTTGAAGGCTGCCGTCCACTATCCGCGGCGGGCTGGATCTGGCTCGCTCGAGGATGTCGACCGTGGCCGCCAGCAGCTCCTCCTCGATGCTCTGGGTGGTGAACACGGTCAGGGCGCTCAGATCGCCCGGGCCGGTGATGAATCCGGATTCTTCCAGGAGCGCCAGGGCTTCGGGTATGGCTGCTCCAAGAAGGCCGAAAGCCTCGAGATCCTTGCCCGCGAGCAGGCGCCGGGTGGCGGCCGATGGCGCGATGCATGCGCCCTGCTCATCCGTCAGACGTATGGTCAACGCCGCGGCGTAGGTGGTCTTGGGCCGCAGCGGGAAAGCCGGTTCGACCAATAGAAAGAACTGGCCCTCGCCCTCCGAACCGATGTCGGACAGGTATTCCAGGAACACCGGGACGCTCTGCCCGTAGGTGGGAGATCCTTCGGTGATGTCCATCAGCACCACGGGTGACTCGCCGCTGTCGTCCCGGGTCCCTATTTCGTCCGAGAACCCGAACGCGATGGCGGCCGTGGTCCCGAACCCGTCGAGCTGGTTGAGCTGCTCGATGAATGTGGGATACAGGTCGAACATTACCTCGGCGGACGGGACGTTCTCGCTGGTGAAATCGATCCTGAAGCCAGTCAGGGTCGATGGATCGGTGGTCAGGTAGTAGTTGGACGGAAACGGAATCATCCACTTGCCCAAAGGGTCGAACGTGGCCTCGATCTCGCTTTCGCAGAAGGGGATCTCCTCAGAGTCTCCCGTGCAACCGGGGACGACGAACAACCAGGCAGCCGCAACCACGGCGATGGGAACGATTCGGTAGGCGCTCATGACCATCCTTTCAGGGTTCGGGTCCCATGATCAGGCGCAGGGTGCCGCCTTGAACTATCTGTTCGTGGGTGATCCGAGGGATCTCGAGCGGCTGGCCGTAAGGGCACGTGGAAGCTGGGCTCGTTGGAGGAGTCGAAGTGCCCATCTTCGAAGAAGCGGTCGAGCTTGTCGGCGAAGGTCGCGCTGCCGCCCATCAGCTCGATCAGGCCGGGCACGTCGTGGGGTACGAACCAGGAGTAGATCCAGGCCGACGCCTCGCAGAAGTCGTTGAAGTCGTCCATGCTGGCCGGATCGAACGGCTCCACCCAGGAGCCGTCCCTGTTGCGTCCCTGCATGAAGCCCGTCTGGGGGTTGTAGTGGTTGCGCCAGTTGCCCGCTCGCCGTTCGAAGACGGCCTGCATGTCGGGCTTGTCGAGCTGACGGGCCATCCGGGCGATGCACCAGTCGTCGTAGGCGTATTCCAGGGTCATCGAGGCCGACTGGGTCCCGTCGCACTCGTGCGACACCCAGCCGTTCTCGACGTAATCGGCTGGATCGAACACGGCGTGGAAATACACCTTGCTCATGCCGGTTCCGGGAGCCTCTTCGGCCAGCATCAATTCGAGCAACGGGTGAACGTTGTACTCCCCGTGGCCCTGGATGGTGCGCTCGTCGAGGATTTCAACCTCACCGTCTTTCGACTCGCCCCTGGAATGGCCCAGATCGATCAGCACCCTGGCCTGGTCCGCGGCCGGGAAGGTGTAGCGGTGCAGGCCCGCGTGGGCCGTGGCGGTCAGCTCCGCGCGTACCCCGTAGTCGTCCAGGTCGACCGCGTAGTACCCGGGCGTGGCCTCTTCGCTTTCGTGCGAGAAGGCGGAGGAATACTCCAGGGTGGCGGTCTGGAGCGGCCCGGTCGTGGGGATCAGCAGGATGTGGCTGTATCCGTTGTTGCCGCCGCCCGGACCCTGCAGGTGGGTGTGAGAAAAACCCTCGATCTCGTCGTTGGCGTACTCGTAGGCGTCGACGCTGCCAGGCTCCGCGTTGGTGTCCGGGCTCAGCTTGACCATCCCGTGCGGCACCAGCGCGCCCGGCACCGAGTTCCCCGGACCGAGCGTACCGATCATCGGATCCACCCAGGCGGCCGGGTCATCGCCCTGCGGACAGAAGGCGCGACCATCGGGCCGATCGGGCTCCTGGCTGCAAGCGGGCAGCCAGCAGTGCAACAGGCCCCCGAAGATGGCGATTCGAAAGATCGCTTTCACTTTCTGACCTCCTGGCTCGTTTATATGCCGATACCCGGGAGTACCACAAGCAGGGTTCTTTGACAGGCGCCCAGGGATTTTTATATGTTCCCGATCGAATGGAAGAAAACACGTTCCATAGCCCTTCCTGGAACGCGCGCCGGCTGGCCTGGGCGATCGCGCTTCTGACGCTGGGTTTGTATCTGTTCACCACCCGGGGGGTGAGGGTAGCCGACAATTACATCCACGCGGACGTGGCCATCGGCATTATCGAGCGGGGATCGGTGGCGCTGGGGTTCGAGGGGGACGAGGAGGAGAGGTGCAGCATAGCCGCCAGGGGACCGGACGGCAGGTACTACTCCAGCCTGTGGCCTGGGCTGGAGATCGCCGCGCTGCCCCTGGTAGCTGCAGGGTCGCTGGTCGCCCGGCTCACCGGCGCGGACGAGCGATCCCCGACCCTTGCCGAGCTCTTCCAGCGGACGTTCTTCGCAGACCGCCGGCCGGACTCGATCCGGCGGTTCAGGCAGATCAACCGCGATCCGCGCATGGTCGGCTTCTCGCTGGTCTCACCGCTGTGCGGAGCCGCGGTTGTGCTGCTGTTCGTGCTGATCGCGGCCGGGATGGGCCTCGGGCAGCGCGCCAGCGTGGTCGCCGCAGCCGGCCTGGCCGCGGCCAGTCCCTTGTTCACTTTCTCCGGGACCGGCTGGACCCAGCCCCTGGCCTGCCTGTGTATCTGCTGGAGCTTTTTCGCGTTGTTGCGCTTCTGCCGCGCGCCGGGTCTGCTGCGCGCGGCCCTGTGCGGGGCCGGCCTGGCGGCGGCCTGCCTGACCCGGGTGGACCAGTTCCCCCTGTGCCTCCCGTTCTTCGCAGCCGTGGTGGTCGGCGCGGCCAGGCACCGCTCCTGGCCCTCGGGCGTGCTTCACGGCGTCGTGTTCGGAGCGCCGGTCCTGGCAGCGCTGATCGGCGCGTTCGTCTGGAACTGGATCCGCTTCGGGCACTTGCTGGGCCCGGCCTGCGCTTTCCAGACGCACGGCTGGTCGTTCGCGTTCTTCTTCGAGGGCTTCTTCGGCCAGCTGGTGAGCCTGGACGCGGGCTTGCTGCTGTATGCCCCGGTCCTGGTGCTGGTGCCGTTCGGGCTGCGCCGCCTGCACCGATGCGTCTCCCTGCCGGCGATGGTCGCGCTGAGCGTGTTCTTGTTCCAATGGTTGATGTACAGCTTCTGGTGGGCCTGGAACTCCAAGATGTGCTACGGCCCGCGCCTGCTGGTCCAGTCGATGCCGTTCTTGTTCCTGTTCGTGGCCGCCTTCCTCGACCGGGCCGGCCGCAAGGGCATGGTTACGGCTCTCGTGCTGATCGGACTGGGATTCCTGATGCAGCTGCCCGGCGCGCTGCTGTCGCCCCTGAAGCTGCCGCACGTCTTCCACGACCAGGCCTGGGACACCGTCTCCTGGTTCGTGGGCTGGGCGGTGCTCTTCAAGGGAGCGTACGCGGTCGAGGGGACGTCCTGGATGGGCGACGTGATCGAGTGCCTGTCCGGCCGGGTCCCCTTCTTCCTGGCGACCTCGATGGCCTCGTTCATCGGCGCCTGGCTCGTGTGGCGAAGGCGGCGCTGAAGTAGACCTCTCAGAACGGCACAATGAGGCTGTGCGACCTGACCGGCAGATAGCCCTGGAAGCGGCCGAAGGTGTATTTCAGATCCATGTTCGTGACGTCGTAGTAACCGAGATGTACCTTGTCCCGGCCGTCGATCGCCAGCGAGGTGAATTGGCCGACGTCGTCCGTCGACTCGAGAGTGGTCGTCCTCCAAGTGCCCGACGCGTTCGTCGCGTACATCAGGTCTCCCAGGTCCTCGTGATAGTAGCATATCTGGATCACGCCGTAGCTGTCGATCGCCAGCGACGTGTGACTGCCGTTGTTGCCCGTCGAATCGACCGTGGTCGTCTGCCAGGCGCCCGACTCGTCGGTCGCGTACTTGAGGTCGGCGCTCGTCTTGTCCTGGTAGCTGATGTGGACCTTGTCCGAGCCGTCGATCGCCAGCGAGGAGTACCCCATCAATCCACCGTCGACCGGGGTCATGACCCACGGTCCCGACGCGTTGGTGATGTGCTTCAGGCCCGGAACGCCAAAGTCGTATTGGTAGCTGATGTGGACCTTGTCCGAGTTGTCGATCGCTAGTGAGGTTTCGTCGTTGACGTTGCCGGACAAATCGATCGCAGTGCTCACCCAGGGGCCCGACTCGTTCGTCGCGTACTTCAAGTCCTTGTTGGTGATGTCGTAGTAACTGATGTGGACGTTGTCCAAGCCGTCGATCCCCAGTGATGTGTACATGCCGACGTCACCTGCCGAATCGATCGCTATCGCCACCCAGGAGCCCGACTCGTTCGTCGCGTACTTGAGGTCGCCATTCGAAATGTCGTAGTAGCTGATGTGAATGTACCCGGCGCTGTCAATGGCGATCGATGTGTACTCGCCGACGCTGCCGGCGCTGTCGATGACCGTTGTCACCCACGAGCCCGAGGCGTTCGTCGCGTACCTCAGCTCGCCGGTGTCCGAATAGTAGTAGCTGAGGTGGGCAAATTCGTCTTCGTCGACTGCAACCGACGAATAACTCCCGGAATCGTCCGTCGCCGTGACGGTGTTCGTGTTCCAGTAGCCCGAGTATATCGTCGCGTACTTCAGGTCAGCGCTGGTGATGTCGTAGTAGCTGATGTGGGCGGTGTCCACGCTGTCGAGCCCGATGGACGTGTACTGGCCGACGGCGTTTTGCCAGTCGATCGTGATACTCTCCCAACTGCCCGACGAGTTGGTGGCGTACTTGAGATCGTCGTTGGTGTCGTCGTAATAGCTGATGTGCATATAATCCAAGCTGTCGATCGCCAGCGATGTGTAACTGCCGACGTTACCTGCCGAATCGATCGTGGTCGAGACCCAGGAGCCAGATGCGTTCGTCGCGTACTTGAGGTCCTGGTTCGCAATGTCCTCGTAGTAGCCGATATGCACCTTATCCGAGCTGTCGATCGCCAACGAGACGTACTTTCCGGTGTTGCCGGCCGAGTCGACAATCGTTGTCGTCCACGGACCTGTGGAGTTGGTTGCGTACTTCAAGTCCCCGTTGGTCAGATCGTAGTAGCCGATGTGCACATCATCCGCGCTGTCGACGGCCATCGAGGTGTACAGACCCACCATGTTCGCCGAATCGATCGTGGCCGGCACCCACGAGCCCGATGCGTTGGTCGCATACATCAAGTCCTGGCTTGTCGCATTGTAGTAGCTGATGTGCACCTTGTCGGCGCTGTCGATGGCTATCGAGGTGTATCTTCCGACATTCCCGGCCGGATCTACGGTGGTTGCAACCCATGAGCCCGATGCGTTGGTCGCGTACTTCAGATCTCCAAGGCTGCCGTAGTAGTAGCTGATGTGGACATACCCGGCGCTGTCAATGGCGATAGATGTGTACTCGCCGACGGTGCCGGCGCTGTCGATGACCGTGGTCACCCACGAGCCCGAGGCGTTCGTCGTGTACTCCAGGTCGGTATTGGTGTTGTTGTAGTAGCTGATGTGCACCTTGTCCGTCCTGTCGACCGCCAGCGATGTGTGCTTGCCGGAGATGCCGGCGGTCTCCAGCGCCTCGCGAACGTTGATGTTCAACGGGACTTCGCTGTCGTAGACCAGGGAGTTGTCCTGGTTGGACGTCTTGAAGACAAACCTCTCGTTGAATACGAGCGCCGCTGGCTGCGGCCGCTCCCAGGACAGCACGTTGTCCAGCAGGCTGTCGGGATAGGAGATCCCATCCAGATCGTCGTACCAGTACATCGGCTCGAGCGAGAAGGTCCCCTGGTTCGGGTAGAAATCGTAGCTGAAGATGTCTTCGGAGCGAATCCAGTAGGCCCCGTCGATCGGCTCGAACGGCAGCGCTTCGGCGACGACGGACCAGGCCGAGTAGTTGCCGAGCAGGTCGGACGCTCGGATGCGGTAGGAGTGCCTGTTGCCGACGGTCGCGGCCACGCTGTCGGTGTATCCCGTCTCGACCGCCAGGGGGTTGGCGATGTTGGTGAACGAGGCGTCGACGCCCTGCACGAAGCGCTCGAGCTCGAAGCCGGCCAGGTCGGCATCCGGAGGCGTGTTCCAGCTGAGCTCGGCCTCGGAGGAGCTCAACGCAACGCCGTCGCCGGTGATGTCGGCCACCTGCAGGTTCGGAGTGCCCGGTGGAGTGGTGTCCAGAGCGAGCGCATTGGTCGAGGCCACGGACGCGACGGAGACATTCCCCGCGTCGTCACGAGCGCACAGGTAGAGGCTCCTCGGACCGTCGCCCGGCGACAGGGTGAAAGAAATGTCGGCCACCGGCGGATAGACGTACTGGGCGGTGGAGCAATCGAATGTCGTCTCCGACAGTGCCACGCCGACGCCGCCGGACGAGTCGGTCACGTTCAGGTGCACGGCGATGTCGCGCGTGTTCGTGGGCTCGTTCGCGGTTTCGCCGTTAAGGGTGAACTTGATGATCGTCGGCGGACTGTAGTCCAGGGTGATCGACGCTTGAACGGGTGGGGACTGATTTCCCGCCAGGTCGTGGAAGACCACCGACACGGTCTTGGCCCCCTCGGTGGGCGGATCTGCGAGGAAGTGAGACTTGCTCGTCATGAAGACCTCGATAGGCTCGTCGTCGAACACCCCGTCGTTGGAGATCTGCATCTCCGCGACTCCGCTGGTGACGTCGTTGGCCGACAGGCTCAGGAGAACGGAGCCGCCGGTGTCGGTGCAGTACTGGGCGCCGTCGTCGATGCTCACCGCGGTGGCGTAAGGAGGGGTGGTGTCCAGCACGATCGAGGTCGAAGACTGCAGCGACCGGTTGCCCGCAGCGTCGATCAGGACGGCGCTGATCGACCTGGTGCCGTCGCTTCCGGTGAGGGTGACCAGGCTCGGAGCGGAGTCGGCGGGCCAGGTGCCCACATTTGAGATATCGCCCATGAGCTCCAGCGTGAGGCTGGGCTCGCCGGTGGTGACGGTCAGACTGATGCTGGTGATCATGGTCAGCGAATCTCCGCTGGCGAGCACAAGCGTAGGCATGTCGGGGACCAAGGTGTCGAGCAAGATCGGGTTGCCCGCCACGGCCGACGCGGTCACGTTGCCGGCCACGTCTCGGGCGCAAAGGTAGACCGTGTGCGAGACCTCGCCTGCGGATAGGGTGAAGCCAACGTCGCCCGAGCCGGGGTAGGCGTATGTCGCCGTGGTGTAGTCG
>SDBT01000633.1_pt1 | contig 56349 bp, 54 predicted proteins | sample 2277101 | NCBI WGS metagenome assembly SDBT01 (sample SAMN10404973, study PRJNA504765) | marine sediment metagenome | isolation source: marine sediment core GS10_PC15, 103 cmbsf | place: Arctic Ocean: Southern Knipovich Ridge | collected 2010 | reverse complement strand
AACTAGTAGTTCTTGGAAGCTCAGCATTTTTAGCTGTTGTTTGCACACTAGATTCTCCTGCTTTAAGCAAGGCTATATAAATTTTTATTTCATTCTCAGATAAACCATATTCTTCCAAAGCGAAGATATGCTTGTTTTTCATAATTCTAAGAATATCTTTAGCTTTTTAATTCTTTCTATTGTTGACCATTTAGGACAACAAAGCTTTAAAAATAACCTTGTAGCTATCTAACAGAAGTAAATAAACAATAAATAAACAAGAAAATGGCAACAGGAATAGGTTTTGGCATAAGATATCAACATAAAGTTGGATCTTTTTCAGACGATTATAACATTCGTCTTTTTCCATCACTAGGTTATAATCCTGATACTATAAGCCCAACAGAATTCAGCCTCAGTTTAGATGAGCATCCTTCCATAATTTCTTTTTCTAAGCCCCTAAACTTCATTAAATCATTGGCTAAAAACTATGAGATAATGCAATATAAAGACGTTCGTTTGCCTTTTAAAAAAGTAAAGTTGGGGATAATAGATGAAACCATAGGTATCTCTATAAAGGGATTAAGTAATAATTTTAAAGAACTATATTCTATAAACCCAAAACAAATTAGAATAAGATCTTTCCCGAGAAGACATGGAGAGGTATTTATAGATCCAGACGTTTTGGAGAAGTTAGAGTTCTCTAATTATGAAACTTCTGAAGAATATATCAAAAAAAGGCTTAAAGATAGTAGGCTTGAACAGCCAAGAAGCAAAGAAGATCTAAGAAAAAGATTTTTAGAGTGTATTATACGTGATCTTAACATTGGGGGCAAATATCAAAGTATGGAACATTATATAAAATACAATCCAAATTTTGAAAAATATGTTTGGGGTTGTGGAAGAAAAAAGATTTCTTTATGGCTTTTTGGTACTGAAGATAGATTTAAGATAGACAATTTAATTAAAAAATATAAAGTTTAGGAATACAACCCATCACTCCCATCTCGACAATACTTATATTAATGTTTTTGTATAAAGAGAGTTAAGATTTAGCAATTTTCCATAAACCTAGAAAAAAATCTTTGTATTGTCTTGAGAGGTTCTTACTAGTGATGAGTATTGCAGTAGGCTTATCTTCCCAATTTAATATCACCACCTGATCTCTAAATATAGCGACATCTCCTGGAAATGAAATAGAACTATATCTTAATAATTTCTTTTTCATAGTTTTAAGAGAATCTTTATCAATGCCACTTTCAAACTCTTTCTTACTTTGCAATGAAATTAAAAGATGGTCATTTAATCCAGAAATTGCTTTTCGCATCCCCCACCAATTATAAAACTCAATTGTCTCATCAGAATAATCTATCCCTGTAGAAAATCCAAACCAATCTTCTCCTTTTTTAATCTCATTTATCATTCCTAAAAACATACCTCTAATTGCCTTTAATCCCTCAAATAATTCGGAAGATTGTCTTTTTTCAGATTGTTTAGACTTTAATTCTTCTATTAAAGATTCTATTCTTTTTTCTTTATCTCTAAATAAATCTAAAATTCTTTTAGGATCTGACGCCTGAAAATATTTTATTTTTCCTTTAATTATGTAACTAACTAATCCCTTTTTAATCAAAGAATCAAGAACCCCATAAATCTTAGATTGCGGAACTTCAGATTTTTGAATTAAAGCTCCTGTTGTCGTGCTTCCTAATTCTAACAAGGCTAAATAAGTTTGAGATTCCCATTTACTTAATCCTATATCAGATAATAACTCCTTATATGCCATAATTTAATTACTATAAGGGCATATAAAAACTTTTCTATTTACTTACCACTTTAGTGGTAAATAAGGTATAAATACATATTTCTCATAAATAAATTATGGAAACGATTATAATAAAAATAACTAAGGAGACAAAATGAAAATTAAATTTATAGATTATCATGGAAGAAGAGCAGGAGTCTTTTCAGTACTATCTACAGATATGTTAGGTAAGGAAGGAGTTTTTAGCTCTGGGGGTTTGCCTAATGTAGATGGTGGCTCTTATCAATCAGAAAGTGGTTTAACTATCGGAAGAAGATATGCAGAACCTTTTAAAAAAACAATAGTAGATAAGGAGGGGTTAGTAAAAGTTATTGAAAATACAAAAGTTGAACCTACAAACACTCAGGAATTATCAGAAATGAATTTAATATTACCTTTACACCCACACATCTTAGAATGTATGCAAAAGGCAGGATTACCAACAAAAAATGCAATTCCATTAATGAAATATTTAGGAATAAAAAATGAGTGGTTTGATGCCCCAGATTATACTATTCAAAGAGCTTTAGCAGAACAAGGAATAACATCTAAACAAGAAAATTATGAATATGTTTCAGCAATATCTGGAAGAACTGCCTTAGAAGGAAGCCCTAATGCGTTTAAATTATATGCCCAAGATACTATTGAAATTACAAAAGCCCTTATAAAAAAATTAAGAAGGGAGGGATTAAAATGAGTTTAAGTTTAGTCAATAATAAAGGATCTGAATTACAAAAATCCTTTGAAAGAAAAATCCCCTTTTCAAATGTAAGCATTCAAATGATTGGTTTTTTAGAAAAAGAAAAAGAAATTTTAGAGACAGATTTATTTGGAAAATCTTTATTTTTTAAAAAACGCCCAAATAAAGAAGTTGTTGAAGGCTGGTTTAAATTATCTGATTATAGAAATGCCATGATTGAAATTAAAAGAAAGATAACAGAAGAACCAGAATATATAGAAAGAATTATCACAAAAATTTCTAATGTTTGGAAAGAATTAAATGAATTAAGTGAGAACTCAGAAAAATATGTTAAGCTATCTCAAAAATCAAAAGAAAATTTTGAATGGGTAGCAAAATATTATTATGACCTCAGTCATAAAAGTATCCCTGCGTCATGGGCTTTTGATATAATCGGGTGGGCACTAACAGAATTAATTGAAGAAAAACTAAAACAAAAAAATAAATTTTCTCCAGAAAAAATTGTGATTTTGATGTCTTATGGAATTGGATCAATATTTATAAAAGAAAAAGCTGAATTCATAAATTTATTAATGGAAAATTTTAATGAAGACGCAATAAAAAGCCACTATAAAAAATGGTCATTTATTGGCATGGATACTCCTGTGGGGAAACCTCACGAATTAGATTTTTTCAAGAAAAAAGCAGAAGAACTTAAAAATAAGAATTTAAGTGAGGAACTGAAAAAAATTGAAGAAAATCAGAAAAAAGAATTAGAAGAATTTAACAAACATGTAAATGAAATTAAGGATCTAAAATTATTAAAAAGAATTGGAGATGCAAGAAAATTCATTGAATTTAAAAATAATGAGAGAATTTTACTTCATAAATATATTCTGGGATCTCTAAACATTCCAATAAATATCAGTCAGGTTTTAAATCTTAGTTATGAAGATTCTCAGTTTATTACAAGTCATGAAGTCTTAGATTTAATTAAAAAAGCCATTTCAAAAGAGGAATTGTTAAAAAAAGCTAAAAACAGAAGGAAAAAGGGGTTTATTTTAAGCATAGCAAATAACGAGGTAATTATAGATGCTAATAGTGAAAGTAAAGCAGAGGTTAAAACTAGAACTATTTTAAAAGGTTTAATCGCAAGTAAAGGTTTTGTAAAGGGTCATGTTAAGATAATTGAAAATCCTATTGAAGATGCTTATAAGTTAGAAAAGGGAGATATTTTAGTAACCTCTATGACAACTCCAGATTTTGTTCCATTAATGGAGAGATCAGTAGCAATTATAACTAATGAAGGGGGAATGCTATGCCATGCAGCAATTGTATCAAGAGAATTAGGGATTCCCACAATAGTTGGAACAGAAAATGCAACTGAAATATTAAAGGATGGCATGTTCATAGAAGTAAGGGCTCATGAAGAAGAAGGAATTATAAAAATTATTGGGAGGGGAAATGAAATTTGAATTTAAAAGAAGAAGTTTAGAGGATCGTGCTAAAAATCTTGAATGGAAAAACATCCTATTGCAAAGGAGATTATTGGCAGCAGCTGAATCTAGTTCATCTGCATCAACTGGGATGGGAAGAAAGTACGAAACTAAGAGGAATATTGATCTTGATTATTCTACAGTAAAAGAATCGTAAGACAGCTATCAAAAATCGATCTGTCACAAATAAGTGGTCGACAACATTTATAAATCAAAGAGAGCGACACACAGCGATGGTGTGCAAATATTGTGGATCAAAAAAAGGGTTTCCAAAAAAATTATTAAGGAAATTAAAGATAATAGAGAAAGATTGCCTTAAACTTAAGAAAAAGAATGACTTAACTGAATTTGGAAAAGGAGAACTTCATATTATCCAGCTAATTAAAAGCCAGATAAAAGCATAGATTATCTTCAATAATCTATCAACTCAATCTCGACAATATTTATAAATCAAAGCGATTTAGACAGAATAATAAGCAATATGGGTAAAACAGGGCGAAAAAATACCCCTGATTATCACATTTTACTGCAGTCTTCGGCAGGGGCATTACCAGTATTTATTGTAGATATCAAAAGTTTTTCTTGCAATTATACTCCAGCCAGAAACCTTTTTTACATAATTAAGAGCGTTTTGGCTGTATCTTGCTCTAAGTTTTGGGTTTTTTAATAATTTTATTATTGCTTTATAGAAATCTTTTCTTTTTTTGACAGCAATTCCTGCTTTACTATTTCTTATTTCTGCTCCTAAACCTTCAATATCAGTGACTATAGCCGGAACTCCTACTGAGAATCCATGTGCAAGAACCCCAGATTGGCTTTCAGATTTGTATGGGAGAACAAGAATATCAAAACTTTTTAATCTTTTATAAAATTCTAATTCACTATAATCTTTAACAATAAATTCAATATTATCACTTACAGAGCTTTTCATGACCTCTTTTAAAACTTTATTTATATAGGTTCTTGTTTCTGTTGCTGCATGAGGTTTAAGTTCTAAGGCAAGGATTGCATTTGGAATTTTTTTTACAACTTTTGGCCATTGTTTTGTCAGTGTTCTAAATCCTTTTCTTTCACTTGCTAATCCAGCAGAACCAATAACTAAATCTCCATTATAACCAAATCCTTTTCTTACTTCTTCTTTTTCTAATTTTATATCTTCTCTTGAACCATGAGGTAAAATGTAAATATTTTTTGGTTGCCAACCAAGATTGTTTTTTAGAGCTTGTTTTTGATAATCTTCATGCAAAATTCCTGCATCTAATTGTTTTAAAGTTTTACTAATAAAATTTGCATGAGGAGGAATTAATTTTTTATAAACACTATGGTAAGTCATGATTGTTGGAATTTTTTCTTGTTTAATTAGTTTTATCAGCTCAATAACTCTTTTATTACAATCTCTATCAGTTTCATATAAACCATATTCATGTTGTATATGAACAATATCTGGTTTTTGTTTTTTTATGATTTTTAAAACGTCATGATGCCAGTTTTTGTTTTTTAAATTTATTATAGGATAATCTGCTTTTTTTGCATCTGTATGCGCTATAATTTTAATAGAAATCTTTTTATTGGTTTTTTTAGCATATTTTTTTAAAGCAGTTATATAATGTGCAGAATAATATGCTATTCCACATGAACGAGGAAGATAACTGCTAATCCATATCAGTTTTTTCATGTAATGGAAAGAAAAATATTGTTTAAATATCTTAGGGTTTTAGCAATAAGTTTATAATAGTTTGGTAATTGATTTTTTAATGGCTTATAAATTTGTAAAGCTCAGTTTTCCAATTAAAAAATCTTTAGTTGAAATATCTGTCTCAAAGATTTTTTTAAAAGGAACAATATATGATGTAGTAGATTTTTTTAGAGATGAGATTTTTTTAAAAAGAAAATTTAAAAAAACAATAAGAAGAATAAAAAATGATATTTTATTGAGCAGTATTATAAATCTTCATGATGAAGAAGGTGTTGATTTTGGTAAAATAAAAAAAATGTTCAGACAAATTAAATCTGGACGAGATGTTTTGTCTGATTGTGGATTACCAAATGTCAAATTAGTTAAGACAAAAAATAATGAGTGGGTTTTGTTTGATGGTCATCATTCTTTACTTGCTTATATGAAGGCTGGTAGAAAATATTTAAGTCAAATACCTTGTTTAGTTATTGATAATGAGGGTTCTGATAATGAAATAAATGTATTTTTTGGGAAACATGCTGCGGAATTGAAAAATAAAAATTGGAGAAATTATGTAATAAACTGGAAGGTTAAGAAGAAACAACTTTGTAAAAGAAAAAGAAATAATCTTGGGGAGGTTTTTAATTGCCTTTCTTTTTAATCTCTTCTAGCATTAATCTTGCGATAAGATAGGATATAGTTGATTCTGCTCCTTGATTGGTATTAATATTCTCTTTTGAAAGACCATCATAACAACCTCCTGTTGTTTCATTATATACCATTTGTTTTAGGTAATTTCTTCCTAAAAACCAGTTAAAAGAAAGAACTGCTTTTTCATAATAATGTTTGTCTTGCGTTAACAAATAAGCGATAAGATAAGTTTGAACCATAGAAGAGACATCTATTGGTTGTTGGTCAAAAAGGGCTCTTTTACCATTTTTATTAAACCAACCATTTTGGCCAATTGGTAAAAGTTCATCATCAATAAAAACAATATCTGAAAGGAAGTGGAGGGTTTTTTCAGCTATTTCTAAATATTTTTTATTATTTGTGATTTCATATGCTAAGAAAAGGGCTTCTGGTAATTTTGAATTTGAATATGTTAAATATCTTTCAAACCATTGCCAGTCGTCAGCTGATTCTTTTTTATAAGATTCTAATAAAGAGTCTGCTAATTTTTTTATTTTTAAAATATTTTTTTCATTTTCATATTTTTTATGGTAATAATATAAACCAAGTATAGAAAATGCTTTTGATCTTGGACTGATTATCGTATCAATTTTTTCATAAGATTTTTCAAATATTTTTTTTGCTTTTTTTCTTATTTCTTTGTTATTAGTTTTGTTAAGAGTGTAGCCTAAAGCCCAAATTGCTCTTCCAAAAGCATCTTCACTATGTGAATTTAAAATCTCTTCCTCATTATTAAAATTATTTTTGAAATTCCCATTTTTTTCTTGCGCATATTCTATAAAATTTAAATAAATTTTAGCTAAATTTAGCGGGTGTTTGGAATTGAATAATGAATTATGAAGAATTACTGCAATTAATGCTCTTGAATTATCATCTAAGGTATAACCTGAAGTTTTGTCAGGAATTGTATTTTTTGAAAATTGTATGCATGCGAAGTTATCTGTTAAGTTTCTTAGATGATTTAGTTTTATTATAGGGTATTTTTTAGTGGTTTCTTCTCTTAATTGAACAACTTTATTAAAAACATTTAAATAACGTGAAGCAATATTCTGCCATGTCATCTGTCTACTAAATGAATAAGTTTTTCTTTCAAATTTTTCTTTTAATTCTTTATCTGATAATATTTTGTCTATGGCTTTTGTGAAAGATTTTGGATTTTCAAATTCTGTTAAAATCCCTTTTTCACCTGCTAAAATTTCTTTTGCATATGTGCTTGGTGTTGAGATTATTGCTTTACCACAACCTAAAGCATATGAGAGAGTTCCAGAAACTATCTGGTTTTTATCTAAATTTGTACAAATATAAATATCAGTTGCAAGAAGATGATATATTATTTCCTGTAATGTCAAATACTTGTTATAAAATTTGACATTGTTTTTTAATCCAAGTTTGTTGACAAGTTTAATAAGCTCGTTTCTATATTTTTCTCCTTCTTCTTTTCTTATAACTGGGTGAGTTTCTCCTATAATTAAATAAAGAATATCTGGATATTTTTCAACTAGTTTTGGAAGTGCTTGAATCATATATTCTATTCCTTTTCCTCTGCTGAGTAAGCCAAATGTTGATAAGACCGTTCTGTTGTTTAGTTTTAATTTTTTCTTAAAAAGATTACTTGGATAAAAAGCCACATTAGGGATTCCATGATAAACAACATGTATTTTACTTCTCTCAATATTATAATCTTTATTTAATATATCTACTGCAGTATTAGCCATGACTATTATTGCTGCAGACCTGGAAGCAATTGATTTAACTATGTTCTTTCTTTTTTCATCAGGTGATGGCAAAATACTATGAAAAGTTGTTATGACTGGTTTTTCAATTTTTTCTAAAAAATATATTAAGTGAGAGCCATGTTCTCCTCCAAATAAGCCAAATTCATGTTGTATACAGACTAATTTAATGTCTTTTGAATCATTTATTTTTTTTGCAGTAGTTATATAATCTTCAATATCATCTTTATTAACCTGCATGATTACCCTATTATCATAATTATAAAAACTTTCATTTTCATTTAAGGCTATAACTTTTGATTTAAGTAGTGGGTTGTATTTTTTATTCATCGCATAGACTAGGTCTTTTGTAAATGTAGCTATACCACACTCTTTAGGAGGGAAATTACTAAGAAAACAAATTTTGGAATTTTTAGTTAAATTAGGAGGTTTTTCCATTTTGTATGGTCTTATCAAAATATGACAATTTATAAAGTCAACTGTTCTTTTATGTTCTTATACAGTGATAAAAATATTAGGGGTGAAATTATTTAAATGCAAGTTTCTTTTTTAGTTTATAGAATTATAGGAGTTTTAGAAAATGAGGTGGCCAATCGGAAAATTAAGAAAATTTAGAGGAAATCCTATTCTTAATCCTTCTAGAAAGAATAAATGGGAAAATTCAGCTGTTTATAATGGAACTGTGATTAAGAGAAATAGAAAAATTTATCTTTTTTATAGGGCTGAACAGTATTATCATGGCCATTATGGTGAATATATTTCTAAAATTGGTTTAGCTATAAGTAAAGATGGGCTGAGATTTAAAAAACAAAAAGAACCTGTAATTTTTCCTGAGAGAAATTATGAAAAAAGAGGGTGTGAAGATCCAAGAATTTGTGAAATTGATGGAAAATATTATATGACTTATGTTGCATTTTCTGGGCTAAAAACTTATATCGTATTAGCAGAATCTAATGATTTGTTGTCTTGGAAAAAAAGAGGGATTATTATGAAATATACTAAGTCCGGAGCTTTGCTTCATGGAAAAATTGATGATAAATATTATTTATATTTTGGTGATATTAATGTTTATCTTGCTGTTTCAAAAGATTTGAAAAAATGGAAAGTTTATGAAGAACCTGTTTTAACTCCTAGAGCAGATAAATTTGATTCAAGATTAGTTGAAGTTGGACCTTGTCCTATTATAACTAAAAAAGGGATTTTTGTGGTTTATAATAGTTCTGATGGCAATGAATATAATGTTGGTTATGCAATGTTCAGTAAGAAAAATCCAGAAAAGCTAATTGCAAGAACCAACAGCCTTAGAATGTCTGCAACACAGCCTTGGGAAAGTTATGGAAAAGTAAATTATGTTGTTTTTGCAGAAGGATTAGTTGAAAAAGATAATCAGTATTTTTTGTATTATGGTGGGGCTGATAAAAGTGTTGGAGTTGCAATTGGAAAGAAGTTGTATTGAATTTTTATTATTATTTTAAACTGGTATCTTATAAATTTTTGAGTTGGGCAGATGAGAAGATTAAGAGAACAGAAGAGAATAGCGATTATAAGCTTGTAAGATATTGATAAAATAATTAAATTTATAAAGATTAATTTATTATTAAGGTTATAAGATCAAAAAAGAGGTTGAAAGGAGGTTTAATTTATTATGACACCAATAGGAATTATTGCTTTAATCCTTATTATAGTTTCTGCTGTAAAGATTATAGTTATTTTAGTAAATCCTAAGTCATGGGCAGAGTTTGTGAAAAAGATATGGGCGAACCCTATGATAACATCTACAATTTCATTAATTTTAGCTGCTATTGTATTATATTATTTAATACAATCAGGACTTACAATTGTTCAAATTTTGGCTGTTACAGCCTTTGTGGCTCTTTTAATGGCAGTTGGAATTGGAATGTATGCAACTGAAGTGATTTCAATGGCTACAAAGATGTTGAAAAAAGGAATTTTGAAAAAAGCTTGGTTTTATACTTTAATCTGGATTGCTTTAATTGTTTGGGGAGCTTACGAGCTTTTCATGTAAGTTTTTATTTTTTATTTTTTTGTAATTTTTTATTTTTATATTTAGAAGCATCTAAACCTATATTTTTTAGAATATAAATTGTTTTTAAGGGTTAAGTGTTTGTTTTTTTATGGTGAAAAAAGGGGGCCTTGAATCTTATATTATTTCTAGAAAAGAGAAAATTTCTTTTTCAGAAATTATTCCTGATCCAGAAAATATTAGGGATAGATATTCTAAAGAAAGTTTACTTGTTCTTGGGGATTCTATTGCTAGAAATGGACAATTACAACCTGTTTTAATAGAATGTGCCAAAGGGGAGTGTCATTTAGTTTCAGGACATAGAAGATATTGGGCTAGTAGGTTAGCTAAGGAATCTGGTTGGATGAAAAGAGATTATATGTTAGCAAAAGTAGTTAGTAAATTGCCTGATAGTCTTAGACTTAGAGTACAATGTGCAGAAAATGAATGTAAAGAACCTGTTCCAAAAGATAATCTTGCAAATATTTTCTGGACTAGATATAAGATTTCACTTATAGATCAGTTAGGAGAAGTAGAAGGGGATGAAATAGAAGCTATTTATTCAGCAAATGATCTTTCAGAGATTCCAAAAGAACTGCGTGAGAATTTATCAATTTCTACTTATGCCAGAACTATAGGGTTTCCAGCGCGTACTGTTCAAAAAGCTATTGCTTATCAACGTTTGAATAAAGGTATTCAAAAACAAGTTGCAAATCCTAAAAATAATCTTGGTTATTCTGCTGCATGTGTTCTTTCAAGAATTAAAGATAAAAACGACCAAAGAACAATTTTAAGAAATGTAAGAAGAGATAATATTCCTACAAAGTATCATATAAATGAGGCTGTAAAAAAATATTTTGAAGAAAAGAAAAGAGAAAAAGAAACAGGGAGCATCATGAAAATAGAAGGCCAAAGTAATGCTAGGATTTGTAGTTTAAAAGAACTTTCTGTTTATCTTGGACAAGCAGAAAGATTAGTGAGAGTTTTAAAAGGAGTAGATTCTCTTGTTGGAAATGTTAGAAATTTGGAGCTTAAAGTTGATGGGGATAGGACAACTCCAAAAAGAATTGTAAATGGTTTTTATAAGCCTTTTAATGATATTCATAAAGATCTTCTAAAAGATGATCATTATGGGGTTTGTTGGAATTTTGTTCCAAAAAGATCACGTTTAGAGGATTTTATTGCAAGTTATCATAAGAAGATTTCAAATTCAAAAAAGATTAAGGCTATGGATTTGATTAAATCAAAAGTTGTTTCAATTAATGAGATAATGCCTAATCCACGCAATCCTAGAGGAAAAATAAAAACTTTTAATAAGGAAAGTTTAGAAGATTTAGCAGATTCTATTAAAGAAGATGGCCTTATTCATGATGTTTTAGTTATGGAAGGGGAGAAATATGTTACTATAGAAGGTCATAGAAGGATCGCTGCTATGAAATTATTAGCTGAAAAAGGGAAAAAATTAAAAGTAGGAATTTTAATAATTCCTCTTTTAAGTGAAGAACAGCAGATCAGTTTAATGTGTGATGCTGATTTGTTTGAGCAAATAAGTCTTGATGCAAGATCTAGAAGTATTGTTAGACAATATGTTTTAGAAAAAAAAGAAAAAGAGGATTTAGAAATTAAGGATTTTATTAAAGCTCATAGAAAATGGTCTCCTAAAGTTATTAGAGATAGTATTGCTTATGATGGTCTTCCTGAAGCAGTTAAAAAACTTCAAAGCCAAGGTATTATAACTTATGGGGCAGCTGTTGAAATTTCAAAAATTGAAGATCCAAAAGCACAAAGGGATTTTGCAGTAAGTGCTGCTATTTTGGAACAAAGCAAGTATGATCTTAAAAAAATGGTTGAAGGAGATAATCAAAAAATGTTGTTTAAGAAGGAAATTATGGATGAAATGAGAAGGCAAGCAGAATTAAGGGTTCTTGCAACTGAATTAAGTAATAATCTTGAAGGAGTTCAACAAAGAATGGAAAAAATAATGGAAAGTGATAGTCTTCTTCCTAAGTTTAAAAGTGATGATTATTTGTTTCATAGATTTCAAAGTTTAATGAGAACGTTACAAGAGTTTAGGCAGAATTAGTTTTTATTTAGAAAACAAATTCTCCACATTTCTTCTTGCATCTTTTTCTAAGACAAGGGTTGCGAATTTTTTAGCTGTCCATATTTTTGTTTTGCATCCAATATCACAATTACCTAAACAATAAAGAGCATCCTTTTTTCTACAATTATATTGCCCTATTGCCCAAAAGCCATCATTTAGGTCAATTGGAGAGATATTTTCTTCTTTGATAACTTTACCATAAACCTTTGATAAATGCGGAACAAGAACATCCTGTCTAATCTCATTTGTTCCTTTAATTTCAATAACTCCTGTTCCATAACTTATTCTAATAACATGTCTGTCAATTTTTATATTAAGTTCATTAAGAGGGAATTTCCATATTCCTGCTTTTACCATGTTTTTAATTAAAAGCATAGACATTTGTTTTCCATATCCTCTAAAAGTAGAGATATTTTTTATTGTTTGTTTAACAGTATCTGCTTTTAATTTTCTTGGATCATTTTCCCATTTTTGTTCAAGTTTTCCAGAATTTTCTGTCCAGGTTTTTACTGGATCTGTATAAACTCTTCCTGTTCCTCCTTCCCCTTTTTCTTTTGGCTTTGCAAAATTTTCATGAAGAAACCATTTAATAAATGACTGATTTTGATTTGGAAGTTCTGAAAAATCTAGTTTTTGTGCCATATTTCTGCATCTTCTGTAAACATCTATTGATTCTCTTCCTCTGTCTAATACAACGCTATAAAATAAATAATGAGCTGGTTTAACACCTTTAGGAATAATTGAATCTGGGAATATGTCTGAATCAGAAAAAGGCCAGACCTTTTTTTCTAACATTCCTATTACAGTTTTTGATACCTTTACTGCTCTTTTATAGTTAGTTGTTATTTGAATGTTGTTTGGCATAAAATTTGATTTTATTTAGATTATTTAAGAAATATGGTTGTTAAAAGTATGTTAATAAACAATAATTAATTTAAACTGAGTTTTTTAGGCTTTTGTATGACTAGAGTAACAAGAGTATTACTTCAAACAAAAGGAAAAGGGATGACAGTTAGGAGGAAAATTAATGGAATAACTATTCCTGTTTGTGAATGTAAACACAATTTTGATGCTTCAAGTGGGTGTATTGCTCAAGTGCCTGTAGAATTATTAGAAGAAGTTGTAAATAATGAAGGCAAATATGCTCCTGGAAATTTTGATAAATATAAGGCACAAGGAGTTCTTGATAAGGGGCGGTGTTTTTATTGTTATGCATTTACAAATACTGGAAATGTTTTGCCTAGGCAAGTCAATGAAGGGACTAGAAGGGATTTTGAAAACTATGATTTAAAAGTCATAAGGGTTGGGAAACTTAATGAAGTAGGCCACCCTTATTATTATAAGACTTTAATGGATTTTTTAGGATTGTGTGAAGAGTTTGGTGCAGGACTAATTTTTACTACAAAAATGTTTCCTTTTGGAATTGAGGGAGCATTAGAAACTACAAGATATGCAAGAAATAATAATGATATTGTAGCTAGAATAGCTAAAGATGTTGGTATGTGTTCTGGAGAAAAACTAGCAGAAAAACTAAAAGCTATATCTAATGTTAGTTATGGAGTTACCCTTCTTTATAGTTTGGGTTGGAATTGTTTTGAACCTGGAGCTGTTTCCCAAGGCTTTACAAATTCGTGGAGAATTAATCAAGCCCTTAAATTTTATAAGCAAGAAGTAAATACTTCTTTAACTATGGTTTGTGATGTTACAGGTTCTATTAATCTAAATGAAAAAATGGGCTCTTCAATTAAACAAGTTTTAGATGCAAGAGAGAAATATGGAATTAATATTAGATTATTGCCTATTCGGCCCCGTTCACGAGAAATGGCAGTTAAGATAACAGGAGATACAAGGAAGGGTTTATTAGACCATACTAATTTTTTCAGTAGCGTAATTCCTAATACAGATGTTGGTGTGGTTAATGTTGGACAAAGATATAAGAAAAGAAGAAATCAGGAGCTTATACCAAGATTTTTTCATCCTGATTTTCAAAAACTTGTTGATGAAGGAATTGGTGTTTGTGGGACTATAGGGAAGAATGAATATTGTGATAAGTGCAATCTTGATGATATAAGGATTGTTTTTCCAGTAAAAGAAATACCAGAAGTTTTTTATGAAAAAGAAAAAAAGTGGGGTAAAAAAGATCAGAGGAAATTAAAGTTCTAAAACAGCCTTTATTCTTCTAACTCCTGCACTTGAGGATTTTTCTTTTATGATTTTGAATTTTTCGAGTTCTTTTGTGTTTTGGACATGAGGGCCAGCGCAAATTTCTTTGCTAAAATTTCCTATTGTGTAAACAGAAACTTTTGCACCATATTTATGGCCAAAAACTCCTTGAGCTCCTGATTTTGTAGCTTGTTCAGGAGTCATTTCTTGTCTTTGAATAGGAATAGCTTGTTTAATTTTTTGATTAACAATTTCTTCAACTTTTTTTAATTCTTCTGGAGTAAGTTTTCTATCAAAATTAAAGTCAAATCTTGTTCTTTCAGCAGTTATATTTGAACCTCTTTGATGTAAATCTGGTTTATGTAAAACCTGTCTTAATGCTTGTGCTAATAAATGAGTTACAGTGTGAAGTTTTGTTGTTTCTTGCCCTTTATCTGCTAATCCTGATTTAAATCTGCCTTGTGTAGCTGTTCTGCTTAGTTTTTGGTGTTTTTGAAGTTCTTTTTGGAAGCCTTTTTCATCTACTTCAGTTCCTGTCTCAATAGCAACTTCTTTAATCATTTCAATTGGGAATCCATATGATTGGTAAAGTAGAAAAGCTTCCTTCCCTGAAATTTTTTTGTGCATACTCCTCCCCCAAGACATTTTTTTGATTTTTCTTAATCCTTTTTCTAAAGTTAAATTAAACCTTTCTTCTTCTTTTTTTAATTCTTGTAAAATTTGTTTTTTATTTCTCTGAAGATTTTTATAATCATTATAGATTTTGAAAACGGGTTCTGTAACTTTTGGAGTAAAGTTTTTTATTTTTAATTTTCTTCCGTGTCTTATTGCTTTTCTAATTAATCTTCTTAAAACATATCCTTGTTCTGTATTTGATGGTGTTATTCCATCAGCAATTATGAAAACTGCGGCTTTAATGTGGTCTGCGATGATTCGCATTGTTCTTTCATTTCCTTTGTAAGATTTACCTGAGAGTTTTTCTATTTGTTTAATTATTGGTTGCCACATGTCTGCTAAGTAGTTGTCTTCGAGACCGTTTAGAACTGCTACTGTTCGTTCTACCCCCATTCCAGTGTCAACATTTTTTTGTTTTAATTCTGTGAAACTTCCTTTTTTATTTTTATTATATTGCATAAATACATCATTCCAAATTTCTACCCAATCATGACTTTCTTCTCCCCAAGCTTGTTTTTTTTCTTCCCAGTCCCTACCTTCTGTTGCTAATGTAGACCTGTTTGGATTAAACTTTTTTGGGACTGATTTTTTTGATCTCCAGTAAAACATTTCTGTGCAGGGTCCACAAGGTCCTGTTTTTCCTGCAGGTCCCCACCAATTGTCTGATTTTCTTAGTGGTTCGATTTTCTTCTTTGGAATTCCTAAATCTCCCCATATTTCTTTAGAATCAACATCTGCAGGAGCCATATCTTTATCACCTGCGAAAAAGGTTATTGCAAGTTTTTCTTTTGGAATCTTCAACTTTTTTGTTAAAAATTCAAATGACATTTCAATTGCTTCTTTTTTGAAGTAGTCACCAAGTGACCAGTTGCCCAGCATCTCAAAGAATGTGTGGTGGGTTGTGTCTCCAACTTCTTCTATATCTCCTGTTCTAATGCATTTTTGGATATTTACTAATCTTTTTCCTTGAGGGTGAGGTTGTCCAAGAAGAAAGGGAACTAATGGATGCATTCCTGCTGTTGTAAATAAGACTGTTGGGTCATTTTCAGGTATAAGAGATGCATTTGGAATTTCTTTATGATTTTTTGTTTTAAAAAAATCAATATATGCTTTTATAAGTTGTTTTCTGTTCATTATAGAATTAGTTATAGAGGATTTTTAAATTTGTTTATTTTTAAAATATTCTAATAATCTATTAATCTTAAGAGTTCTGAAAAAGATTTAGTTTTAGAATGAATGTGAAAGGCTTAAATAATAGTAGGGTATAATTTTATTATTTGATAAGATATTAAGGAAAAGAATGATTTTTCATCTCAAACTCTCTAATTTGTCCCTGATTTCTTCAAGTTCTTGTTGGAGATTTTTTTTATCTTGTTTTTTGATTCCTTTTATTCTTGTTGGGGTTCTTGATTTTGGTTCTGGTTTAGGAAATCCTGATTCTATTAATTTTATTTTTGATTTTAAAGATGTTAAATTAGTTTTTAATCCATTTTTTTTTATAAATTCTAGTTTTCTTAAAATTTTATATGCTTTTAATGCTTTTATCATATGAAGGAGATTTATTTCAGAAGATAATAATTGTTTTTTTGCATCTAAAGCTTGGTCGTAATTAAATTTAATATGTCTTGTTTCCATTTTTAATTGTTTATCAATATTTTATCTGGTATCTTATAAGCCCAATTTAGTTTTGAAGATGATTAACTTCCCTTAAATAACTCTTCTGTATAACTTTAAATTTTATAAAATATTAGTTTATTTAATTAATCCAACCTATTAAAAATATTTTTATCAATAGATTCAATTCTTGTTTTTATTATTTGAATTTCTCTTTCCCAATCTTCTAGTTCTTGTTCTTCTTTTGTTTTAATTTCCCTTATTTTTTTTAAAAAAGATTCAATTTCAAGGATTTTATTTTTAATTTCTTCAAATGATTCTTCTGTAGCTTCAAATTTATCTAATCTTATATAAATTGGTTTTTCTTTTATTTTTGGTGATTGTGTTGGAAGCCTTGGTTCTGGATTTATTTCAGGTTCTGGTTTTTTAAAAGGACCTTTTGGGAGGGGGGGAAATTTTGATTTTTGCATTTCTTGTGGTTTAGTTAGGGGCTTTTTTATTGGTTCTTGAAATCCAAATTCAGGCGCGGGTAATTTAGGAAGACTTGTTTTAATTTCAGGCAATTCTTTATCTTTATTAGAAAGTTCAGGAAGTTCTGGTAAATCTTCTTTTGAAGGTAGAACTAAGTTGTTTTGTTCTGGTAATTCTGGTAATTTTGGGACCTCTTCTTGTTCCTCAACCTCTTTTTTTTTACTAAACCACCCCATGTTTTAGAAAAACCTTTTTTCTTTATAAAACTTTGTTTTTCTGTTTCTTTTAATGTGGTGATTTTAATATTTTTGAGTTTGTTTAAGTTTTAAAATGAGTAAAATATAGCTTTATTATGAGAAGAAATACTGAGAAAACTATCTTAAAGGAATTACTAATACTTTTCTAAGACGAAAAGTATTAAAAGGAAGATGATTTTCTTCTTAAAATGCAGATTAAGTTTCTGAAATCTATTGTTGAAGAGTTAATAAATAAACCAGCTGCCCCAATTGTAGGTTTGCTTGTAGGAAAAAAAGATATAAATGAATTTTTAATTGCTAAAAAATTAGAATTGACTATTAATCAAACAAGAAATATCTTGTATAAATTATCTGACCATGGTTTAGTTTCGTTTATTAGGAAAAAAGATAAGAGAAAAGGGTGGTATATTTATTTTTGGACTTTAAATGTGTATCAAGCACTTAATTTACTTGAAAAAAAATTAAAAGAAGAATTAGAACAATTGGAATCTCAATTAAAAAACAGAAAAGAAAAAAGGCATTATTTTTGTAATACCTGTTCTATTGAGGTTACAGAGGAAGTTGCTTTGTTAAATAATTTTACTTGTTCAGAATGCGAAGAAATTTATAAGTTATCTGACAATATGCAATTTATTAATCAACTTGAAAAAAAAATCGCAAAAATAAAAAAAGAAATTAGGTTAGTATCTTTTGAAAAAGAAAAAGAAGAAGAAAAACTTGAGAAGAAAAAAGCTAAAAAAATTAAGAAAGCAGAAGAAGAGAGAAAAGCTAAAAGAAAAAGAGGCAAAAAACCTGGAAAAAAACCTAAAGAAAAAAAGATTGTTAAGAAAAAACCTAAAAAAGTAAAAAAATCTGTTAAAAAACCTAAGAAAAAACCTGTTAAGAAACCTAAGGAAAAAATTATTAAGAAAAAGGGAAAAAAACCTGTTAAAAAATCTAAAAAGAAAATAGTAAAAAAAGTTTCTAAATTATTAGGTAAATTTAAAAAAAAAGAAAGTTAAGAAAAGAAATGAATTTTTAAATATTAAACTAGTACTAATATCTTAGTGAATATAACGAGAAGCAATGAGGAGATTAGGTTATTTTCTCATCTTCAAAGCTTATATGAGCTTATAAGATACTAATAAATTGAATAAAACAAAAAATGGATAAAAGATTAAGGATTTATACTCAGAGAAGGTTGGGAAAGGGATTTTTTGATAATTTCTTTAGAAAATTTAGTGTTACTGGTTGGATTATTATAATTAATATAATTGTTTTTGTACTTGCGTTTTTGTTGATTGGGCTTTCAGGAGAAGATGGAGCAGAAAATATTTTTTCTTTAATTGCATTACAGCCAAATGCATTTTTTTCTGGACATGTTTGGACTTTATTAACAAGTATGTTCATGCATGGAAATTTTACTCATTTATTTGTTAATATGATTTCTTTATTTTTTATTGGAAATTTTGTAGAAAAGTTAATTGGAAGAAAAAAATATTTTTGGATTTATATGTTCTCTGGAATTTTTGCAGGTTTATTTTTTGTCTTTTTATCTTATTTTTTTGGAGTTTCTGCTTTAGGTGAAAGAATTTTTGGGAGTCCTGAAATTTTTGCAGTTGGGGCAAGTGGAGCGATTTTTGCTCTTGCAGGATTATTAGCTGTTTTAACTCCTAATTTAAGAGTTTATGTATTTTTTATAATACCTATGAAAATGTGGATTGCTATAATTTTTCTTCTTTTAGTTTTATGGGGGGCTTCTATTGGGGCAGGTTTGCCTATTGGAAACACAGCTCATTTAGGAGGATTGTTAGTTGGTTTAGGTTATGCTGTTTATTTAAAAAAGAAATATAAACAAAAAACCATGATGATTAGAAAGTATTTTGGGAGTTAAGATCTTAGTTTGTTTTTATCTAAAAATCTAATGAATTATAAAGTTTTGTTATGAGTGGCTTAAACTTCTCTCCTTAAACCAATCTCTATTTTATCCCTTGTTACTAGATTGATTTAACTCGCCTCTTCTGTATCTCTTTTGATTTTTTACATTATTGGTTATTATTTTTTTATTGATAAATTTATAAAGTATTTTTAAGTATAATTAATATGAAATTAAAAGAGATGATAAGTTGGGGTAATTTAAATAAGTTTGTTTATAAAAATTTTAAATTAAGTTTAGATTATTTGAAAAAAACAAAAAATTATTTTTGGTTTTCATTGATTTTGTTTTTTTGTATTGGGATTTTTGGATATTTATTTCCAGTTTTCTTTGAAGAACAGATTTTAAAGATTATTTCAGAGCTTATTGAAAAAACAGAGGATTTAGGAGGTTTGCAATTAATTAAATTTATTTTTATTAATAATTTAAAAAGTGGATTTTTTGCAATGATTTTTGGAATTTTTTTAGGAATAGTTCCTTTTATAGTTGTTATAATGAATGGTTATGTTTTAGGCTTTGTAGCAAATAAAACTATTTCTATTGAAGGGATTTTAGTTTTATGGAGATTATTACCTCATGGAATTTTTGAAATTCCTGCAATTATGATAAGTATTGGTTTAGGATTGAGATTAGGTTTGTTTTTGTTTGTTTCTAAAAATAAGAGTTGGAAAGAATTTAAGAAATGGGTGAGTGATTCTTTTAGAGTTTTTGTTTTTATTGTTGTTCCTTTACTTATTCTTGCATCAATAATTGAAGGGGTATTAATCTCTTTTTTAGGGTGATTTGATAGGGTGTTACATATCATATAATATCACATAAATCTTTATAAATCAAATTTTTTTATTAAGGAAATGAATAAATGGTCAGAAATCTTTGTTGGACTTATCTTAGTGGTAGTAGCAGTGTATGTATGGATGTCTAATTTTTGGGGCATGGGAGCAGCAGCATTGGCCTTTTTTAAGGGAGGAGTTATTTGGTTTGTAATCCTTGTTGGTCTTTTGTTCCTAATGTTAGGAATAAGTGATTTAAGAGATTAATTTAGTCTAATAAAAGATAAATAGAATTATTTTTCTTATTTGATGAAGTAATTTTTTGAAAAAAATTGCAAGAAGCAGAAAAAATTAATGCAAGGACTATTGTTTACTGCATACTGCACCTCATAAAAATTTATATATATTTTTATTATTTTTGTAAGATAAAAGGATGTCTTAAAATCAAGTATTAATCTATTGAATTTAAATCTTTGCAAAATGATAGAAAATGAAAATATTATTGAAATAAAGAAGATAAAAATAGTAGATTCTTTAAGAGAAAAACAATTAACTAAATTAGATATTTTAAGGAAATTAAGTCCTGGGACTAGTTTAAGGGTAGGGTTGGATGATATTGTTAGCGGGAGAATGGGAGCATTAATTATGGTTGAAAATTCTAATTCTTTGGATATTTTTGAAGGAGGTTTTAAAATTAATTGTAAATTTACTTCTAAGAGATTAGCTGAATTAGCTAAATTAGACGGAGCGATTATATTATCAGGAAATTTTGAAAAAATAATTTATGCAAATACTTTACTTGTTCCTGATAGTAGGTTAGATACTGATGAGACTGGAACAAGACATCAAGCTGCAGAAAGAATAGCAAAACAAACAGGAGGTTTAACTATCGCAGTTTCTGAAAGAAGAGGCAAGATTAGTGTTTATTATGGAAATTCGAGATATGTTTTACAAGATACAGAGCAATTATTAAGAAGAGCAACAGAAACTTTGCAAATTTTAGAAAAACAAAGAGAAATATTTGATGAATTATTGATGAATTTGAATATTTTAGAAATTACTAATCTGGTTTCAATTTTTGATGCGTGCGCTATCTTACAAAGAATAGAGATGATTAAAAAAATGGCAAATATAATTAATGAATATATTGTTGAATTAGGAAGAGAAGGAATTATTGTTAGGATGCGGATGAAGGAATTAACAAAGGGAATTGAGCAAAAAGAAGAATTTATAGTCAGAGATTATAGTCAAAAATTTAATAAAGTAAGGCAGTTTTTTGATAATTTGAGTTTTGATGGACTTTTAGATGTAGAGAATATTTCCCGACTTTTGTTTGGAGAACTTTCAGAAACCAAAATTTTACCTAAGGGATATAGAATTTTAGATAAGACCAGCTTAAATGCAAATGAAATTAAAAATTTAGTGAATAATTTTAAAAATTTAGAGGAAATTTTTAATGCAGATGAAAATTCTTTGAAAAGAATTATTAAAAATCATACAGAGAGTTTTAAAAAAGAACTTGATTTATTAAAAGAGCAGATATTAATAGGTAAGAAGATTTGATTAAATGTTGAGAAGCTTAAAAAAGAAGAATGAGTTTAGTTAAAAGTAAGAATAAGATATTGGGATTGGGAAAGTTTATATTTAACTTTTATTATTGATTTTTGTAGTGAAATTATTTTAATTAAAAGAATTTTTCTTTTATTTTATTATCAAAGAATTTATAAATAGAAGTCTGCTTATTTTGTTAGTAGAAGTTATATTTTTATTTGTTTCACTACAAAAATATAAAAAAGATGGTGTATAAAAAATATATAAAGAGGGATGGGAAGACTTACGGGCCTTATTATTGTGAGAGCTATAGGCACAAAGGTAAGATTAAGACAAGATTTGTTTCTGGACCAAAGAAAAGACATAAGATAGTTAGAAAAGTCAAGAAAAATATTAAGAAAAAGATTAGTAATGTAAATAAAGCATTAAATAATAAGAAGACATTTTTAATTTTAGGAATAATTTTTACAGTTTTTTTTCTTTTGTTGATTGGTAACCTAAATTATCCTAAAATAAGTGGGATGGTTGTTTATGATGAAGAAATTGTTAGTTCTTCAGAAGTAAAAATAGCTGGGCAAATAGCTGAAGGGCTTGTAAGTAATGTAGATATAAGAGAGTATGTTAATTTAGAAGTTACACAACCTATTTTTGAGAAAAACAAAGTATTACAGTTTGATATCCCTAAGGGGAAAATAGAACTTGCTTTTGATTTACTTGATTATAGTAAGTTTGTTGAAAAAGACAGTGAAGAAGAAGTTGAAGCAGAAGATTTTGATATTGATATTCAAGAAACTGCTGAAAAATATAAATGGGGTTATGGTATTAAGTTAAAAGACTTGAATTTTATGGCTAAAATTGATGTTAAAAGCGATAGGGATGTTTTAATTATTGATAATCAAACTTTGAAAATAGGGAAGAATTATTTGAGTTTTGCTGATTTGGCTAAACAAGGTTATATTTTAACTATAAACAAACCAGTTGTTTTAGATGAGATTAATGTTACTTTTGATGATACAAATATAACTGAAATTAATGTTACAGAAACTAATGTCACAACCCCGGAGAATGTCACAGAAACTAATGTTACAGAAACAAATGTTACAGCCCCTGAAAATATCATAGAAACTAATGTCACAGAAGAAACAAGTATTACAATTCCAGAAAATGTAAGTGAGGTAAATGTGATAATCTCAGAAATAAATGTAATAAATGAAGGAGAGAATGTTACTGAAGAAACAGAAATTAATGAATCACAAGAATCTGAAACAGAAATCAATGAAATACAACCAGAAATTATTGAAGGAGAGCCTAGTGAAGAAGAAATAATAGAAGAAACTGAACCAGAAGAACCTGTAGAACAACTTAAAGAAGTAGAAGAAACTGAAGAAGTTGTTAAAATTTCTGAAATAACTGGCAGTGTTGTAAGGACGGTCACTGGTTTTTTTGTTAGAGGAGCAAAAGGAATAACTGGGTTTGCCACACAGGAGCAAGAGAATACTGTTTCAATTTATATTGAAAGAGATTTTACTAATTCATCTTATCAAGTTGGAGATTTAATTAATTTAGACCCCTCTTTGATTATAATTGAAATAATAAAAGCACAACATTTAGATGAAGATTACACTTTTGTTTCAGATATTTATGAACAAGTTAAAGCAAAAGATAATAATTGGAGTGAACCAATCCCAAATAATCATTATGTTAGGGTAACTTTTGAACAAAGTTTGACAAAAGAAAGAGATATTACTATTTATGCAAGAAGTTCTGGGAATGAAAGTTCTGAAATTGAGATTTATAAACAAGATGATGGTCAATTAATTACAAAATTTACAGATATTACTAACGAAAATTGGTATAAAGTTTATCTTACAAATCTATCTGAAAATGAAACTTATGATGTTTTTGATTTAAAAGTTTTAGGAGAAATAGAATTTGATTATATTGTTGACCCTACCCCTAATGTCTCTATAACTTCTCCTTTAAATAATACAAATACTTCAGATGTGGAGCTTAATATTAGTTATACACGTTCAGGAGGTGTTGATTGCTGGTATTCACATGACTATTATTTAGCTAATATAACTTTAATAGGCTGTATTAACATAACTAATGTTGTTTGGGCAGAGGGAAAGCATAATTTAACTGTATGGGTAAATGATTCTTTAAATGATATTAATAGCTCACTTGTTATATTTACAATTGATACAATACCCCCAAATATAAATATATCTCTTCCACTAAATAACACAAATACTTCAGATACTGAACTTAATATTAGTTATACTTTTTTAGATGCAACAACAACAGTTGATACTTGTTGGTATTCAAATGATTCAATGTCTGCTAATACGTCTCTTACAACAAATTGTGATAATATAACAACTGTAACATGGACAGAAGGACAGCATAATGTAACTATATGGGCAAATGATTCTGCAAATAATATTAATTCAAGTTTTGTTAGATTTATAATTGATACTATAGAACCAGATATAAATATAACTTATCCTGTGAATAATTCAGATTCTTCTAATACAGAGTTAAATGTGAATTACACAAGAGGAAGTGATGTTGATACTTGCTGGTATTCAAATGATTCAATGTCTGCTAATACATCTCTTACAACAAATTGTGATAATATAACAACTGTAACATGGACAGAAGGACAGCATAATGTGACTATATGGGCAAATGATTCTGCAAATAATATTAATTCAAGTTTTGTTAGATTTACAATAGATCTATCTCCTCCAGATATAAATATAACTTATCCTTTAAACAATACAGGTACAATAGATATGGGAATTGATGTTAATTACACAAGAGGAGCAGATGCTAATAGTTGTTGGTATTCAAATGATTCAATGTCTGCTAATACGTCTCTTACAACAAATTGTGATAATATAACAACTGTAACATGGACAGAAGGACAGCATAATGTAACTATATGGGTAAATGATTCTTTAAATAATATTAATAGTAGTTTTGTTAGATTTACAATTGATAACATAGCCCCTGATATAAATATAACTTATCCAACAAATAATTCAAACTCTTCTAATACAGGACTAAATATAAATTATACAAGAAGTGATTCTGGAAGTGGAATTGATACTTGTTGGTATTCTAATGATACTTATGCTGCAAATACATCTCTTACAACAAATTGTGATAATATAACAGCTGTAATATGGACAGAAGGACAGCACAATGTAACTATATGGATAAATGATTCTGCAGATAATTTTAATTCAAGCTTTGTTAGATTTACAATAGATTTAGGTGCTCCTGATATAAATATAACTTATCCTTTAAACCATACAAATACAACAGATGCGGGAATTGATGTTAATTACACAAGAGGGGCAGATGTTGATACTTGTTGGTATTCAAATGATTCAATGTCTGCTAATACGTCTCTTACAACAAGTTGTAATAATATAACAGCAATAAATTGGACAGAAGGACAGCATAATGTAACTATCTGGGCAAATGATTCTGTAAATAATATTAATTCAAGTTTTGTTAGATTTAGGGTTGATACTCAAGGTCCTGTTGTAACATTAATAAGTCCTAGTGGAACAGTAACAAGTACTTCAGTTGCTTTTACTTATAATGCTGTAGATGCCTTAGCTATTTCAAATTGTACTTTAATTTTAGATGGAACATTGGTTTCTACAGATTTAAATGTTACTAATGGAACAACAGAAACCATAACATATACAGCTTCATCAGGTACTCATACTTATTTAATTAATTGTACTAATGAATTAAATCAGGTTGGGTCCTCTGCTTTAAATGCTTTTGAAGTTGTTATTCCGACAACAGTTACTACTGGTGGTGGCGGAGGCGGAGGAATTAGGATAATTTCTTTAGATATAGTGGCACTTACTCCAGAATTTCTTTATGAAACAGGACAAATAAAAGTTCCATTAATTATTAATAATGATGGAGAAACTACTCTTAGTGGTGTTACTTTAACAGGGTTTGTTCTAAAAAATGAGATTATAATTGATAAAAATGTAAACTTTAGTGAAGATTATTTTTCTTCTATTAGTGTTGGAGAAAAGAAAGAGTCTACTCTTATTGCAGACCTAACTGTTGATGATTTAGATAAGCAGATTATAGTAAATGCGACTTCAACAATTCCAAAATATGAAACTTCGGAAATAATAGTTCTTGATTTTTTTGGAGAAAACATAACTGAGATTAGAAAAATGATGTCATTTGTTGAAAATATGATTGTAAAAAATCCAAAATGTTCTGGATTAGGAGACTTAGTTGATGAAGCAAGAGAAGCCTTTATACGTGGTGATTTTAATGAGGCTATTTTAAAATCAAATAACGCATTAGAAGCATGTAGGGCCTTTATTTCTGGACCTAAAAAAGCAGAGTACTTAACTTTAAAAGCAAGAATAACTGAGGATGTAGTATTTTATTTAGTAGTAGGAATTATAATTTCTGTTGTTTTTGCTATAATATTTAATTTATATAAAAAGTTTAGATTTAGAAAGAGATGAGTTGATTAAAAACAAATATAAATAGTAGAATAGTAAATAAAATAAAAAATTTTAAATGTTTAGTAAACAAAAACATTTAAAATGTTGTAAATCTTTTTTAAAAAGAAAAAAGAGGGAAAATGGTAAATAAAAGTAAAGTTAAATTTAAGAATAAAAAATCAAAGATATTGTTAAATTATAAAGATAAACTTATTAAGGAAAGAATAAAGAACACGGTAATGTATGGGGGAATGCAAAAAAAAAGAAAAAAATTTAAAAATTTAAAATCTGAAAAAAAACCTAAAAAAGAATCAAGAATAATATTAAATCATAAAAGAAAATTTAATAAAGAAGGAATAATACAACAGAACGGAACAAAAGAATCAAGAATAATATTAAATCATAAAAGAAGATTTAATAAAGAAAGAATAATACAGCAGAACGGAACAATACAAGAAAAAAGTCCAGTAAGAAAGCTAAAACCAGTAAAAAGTTCTTTTAAATTAGAAAGAATAAGCAAGAAAGAGATAAGAGATTTTTCTGAAAAAGTAAAAAAAATAAAGCAGGAAATAGGTAAAATTATTATTGGACAGGAAAAGGTTATTGATGGTTTGATTCGTGCTTTGGTATGTAAAGGACATATTATTTTAGAAGGAGTCCCAGGAATAGCAAAAACTTTGTTAATAAAATCTTTGGGAAGAGTTAGTGGTTGTAAAGTTAAAAGAATACAATTTACAGTAGATTTATTGCCTACAGATATACTTGGGCTTACAATTTATAGGGAAAAATTAGGTTTTGAAGTAGTTAAAGGACCTATTTTTGCAAATTTTATAATAGCAGATGAAATAAATAGGGCGCCCCCTAAAACACAATCTGCTTTACTTGAAGCAATGCAGGAGAAGCAGGTTACTATTGGTAAAAAAACTTTTCTTTTACCAAGACCTTTTTTTGTAATGGCTACAAAAAATCCAATAGAAACTACAGGAGTTTACGCTTTGCCAGAAGCACAAACTGATAGGTTTTTGTTTAAATTAATTATAACATATCCTCAAGTTGAAGAAGAAAAATTGATAATGAAAAGAAATATTGAATTGCAGGATTTTGAAGATTTTAATTTGCAACAAATTATGTCTATACAGGAGATAATGCATATGCAACAGATTGTTAAGCAAATATATCTAAGCAAAATTTTAGAAAATTACATAGTTAATATAGTAGATTATACAAGAAATAGAAAAAGTAAATATTCTAAATATATAGAGTGGGGGGGGTCCCCAAGAGCAAGTATTGCTTTTTTTATGGCAAGTAAAGCAGAGGCATTAATGAAAGGAAGAAATTTTGTTCTGCCTGAAGATGTTAAAAGTGTAGCTTTTGATATTTTACGGCATAGATTAATTCTTACTTATGAGGCAGAGGCAGATAATATTGATGCAGACTGTTTAATACAGAACATACTTAATGAAGTTAAAATCTGAAATATTATATTATTATCTTATAAAAACAAATCTTTTTAGAAAAAAGGTTATGGCCCAAAAAGTACCTTTTCTGAGAAAAGGTAAACCAAAAGCTAAAACCTTTAAAAAAGGTTATGATCCAAAGGATAGAGAACTTTGAACTACAGGAGTTTGGATTTGAAGATGAAAAAATATAGCTAGTAATACTTATAAATCTTTTAGAAAAAGATTTAATCAAAAGAAATACTAATAAAAACAAAAAAATGGGAAAATTGAATGTTAATTTTTTGAAAAGCATAACTAAATTTGAATCAATTATGAAAAAACAATTTTTAATTAAATCTATTTTTTATAAAAAGCTTTTGAGAGGGAAAAGTTTGGATTTAGATTATCATCGTAAATATACAGCTGGCGATGATTTTAGTTTAATAGATTGGAAGGTTTCAAAGAGGACAAATGAATTAGTTGTGAGGAAATATATAGAAGAAAGAAACTTAAAAATTTTTTTTATAGTTGATGTTGGAGATAATATGGTTTTAGGTTCTGGGGAGTATTTAAAAAACGAAATAGCTGCAGAAATTGCTGCCTGTATAGCTCATTTATCTATTATTTTAGGAGATAGTATAGGTTTTGAATTATATGGGGAAAATATAAAAATGAGAAGAATGTTTTCTTCAGGAATTGAACAATTTTATATTCTTGAAAAAAATTTAAGAGATTCGAAAATATATGGTGGAAAATCTGATTTAGCTAAGGTTTTAGAAACTCTTATGCCTAATTTAAAAAATGCTTCAGCTGTTTTTATTATTTCAGATTTTGTACGATTTGATGAAAAATGTTCAAAAATTCTAAGTGAACTTGCAAGTAAGTATGAGACAATAGGAATAATGGTGAGAGACCCAGTAGATGTGGAGCTTCCTAATTTAAAAAGAGAAGTAGTTATTGAAGATGTTCATACAGGCAAACAAATATTAATAAATCCAGGACTAATAAGACACGAATATAGAAGGCATGCTTTTAAACAAAAAAAAGAAATTAAAGCTCTTTTTAAAAAAAACAGGGCTGATTTATTAACTCTTTATACAAATAAGGATTTTGTAGTGCCTTTAGCACAATTTTTAAAATTAAGAATTAAAAGTAAGGGGGCTTTTCTTTTAGAGAATCAAAGGTAAAATAGTTTTGATAAAATGATGATTGTATTTACTCGTCCACAATTTTTGTTGTTACTTTTAGTTATACCTTTACTTATTTTTTTCCATTTTGTTTCTTTGAAATCTATAAAAAAAAGAGCAGTTAAGTTTGCGAATTTTGAAGCAATAACAAGAATTAGGGGTGTAGAAATTTTTTCAAAAAATTTAGTTATGTTGTACATAAATATAATAATAATATTTCTTGTTGTTTTCTCTATTTCAGGGGTTAGTATAATCCGAGATGTTAGTGTTAGTCGAGTATCTTTTGTTTTAGCTATAGATTCTTCTGGAAGTATGGTCGCAGAAGATATTTTTCCAAATAGGATTGAGGCTGCAAAAAAAGCATCTATAGATTTTTTAAAAATGGTTCCTGAAAAAACGAGAATTGGTATAATTTCTTTTTCAGGTACTGCCTTTATAGAACAAGAATTAACTGAAGATAAAGATTTGCTGAAAAAAGTTATAAAAGATCTTAATATTAAGGTAATTGGTGGGACAGATATTTTGGGAGCAATAACTCATTCTACAAATTTATTAAGAGATGAAGAAGCAAAGACAATTGTGCTTATTAGTGATGGGCAAGCTAATATAAATACTTTACAAGATATAATTGATTATAGTAATAACAACCAAGTTAGAATTCATACATTAGGTATAGGGACTAGTGAGGGAGGCACAGGTGATAGTGGTGCTGTTTTTAAACTTTCTGATGAAACATTAAAAACAATTGCGCAAAATACTGATGGAAAATATTATCATATAGAGGATGTAGAGGATTTTTATTATTCTTTAAGTGAGATAGTTGATATAAATAAAAAGAGGGCAGTCTATGATTTTTCTTTGTATCTTATGATTGGTGCTTTATTTCTTTTAGTAGTAAGTTTTGTTCTTATGAACACAAGATATAGAACCCTGCCCTAATTTGGCTTTAAGATATTTTGAAAGACCAAATTAATTATTAGTCTTATAAAATTATGAGATATGTAGATGAAAGGATTAAGTTATGTTATCATCTTCAAAACTCAAAAATGCAATAAGGTATTAAGAAAATTAAATTATTTATTGGAGATCTTTTTCTTTAATGATTTCTTTTTGGGTTTTTTAATTCTTTTTTATTGTAAATCTTTTAATTCTTCTTGAATTGTATCAAGTTTTTTTATAACGTGTTTTATATCTTTTTTAGATTTAGTTTTTTTAATTAGTCTAGTTTTTTTATTTAATTCTTTTTTAGGTTTTTCTTTGTTAGTTATTTTTTCAAAGTGATACTCTAAATCTTCAACATCCTTTTTTGTTATGTTTTTTCCAGAATATAAATAATAATTCATTTTTTTACAAAATGATATTGGGGATGTATTATTTTTTTGTTTTAATTCTTTTATTATTTCAGTATAAGTTAGTTTCTTATTTTCATTTGCTTTTGTTTTAAAGAAGCTTTTAACCCTTTTATCAAGGAATATCAATTGTTCTTGAGTTGTCATGTTTATTTTTTCATTTTTCATTTTTTTAAAATGATTTTTCATACCTGCTTTTCTTTTTTTAAACTTTTTATTTGTGACAAAGATAAAAATTAGGACTAAAATAAATATGAATAAGACTGCTAAAGCTATGCTTAATTTAATCCCAAGATTTTCATATATAGAATCAAAAAGATTAGACAAGTTATTTTCCCCTCCTTTTATTAGTAAATAGTTAAGGGTATAAAAATCTTTGTTTTGAAAACTAGAATAATAAATTTATTTTAAGAAAAGATAATAAAAAAATATAAGCAAGATTTATTAATATCATCTTTTTAGTATAAATAAGAGTATTTATGATATAAATTTATTATAAGCAGAAGAAGTAAATCTTAAATTAAGAAAGGATTAATAAGATGAATTGGAAAAAAACAAAAAAAGGCAAGGCAGGGCATATTCTCTTTGGTATTTTGGTTTTGGTTATTTTTGGTGTAGTTGGAACTTCGTTTTATCTTTTTTTGCAATTTGGAATTGGAGATTTTGTTTATAATAGTGATACAGGGCTTATTGGAGAGATTAAAGCAGTGTCTTTACCAAAAGATTATTTAGTTCAATGGCAGGATGGGAATTTAAGTAGAGAATCTTTATTTAACATTAGAAAATTAAGTGAATTAAGTGATTTAGAAGTTTTAAACCTCCTTGAAAAAGAAAAAACACCAGAGATTTATTTTGATCCTGGAGAAGCAGGGGAAGAGAGTGTTGAGGAACTATTGAGTATTAGAGATATGAGTGGAATAGAGGCAGAGCCTAAACTTGGTGAAAAAGGGAATTTTGTTTTTGTAATTGGAGAAGAAGGGTGTAAGCCTAATTTTGTTTGTAGTGCTTGGGGTGATTGTCAGGCAGGGTATGATTTGAAAGGACTTATAACTGAAGAATTAGTTTCAGGTTTTCAGTATAGATATTGCAATGATTATTCTAAATGTGTGTCAGATTTTGTTGATTCAAAAAAATGCGAAACAAAAATTCCTATAACTACAAAAAAAGTTCGATTAGGAGATAAAGAGTATACAGAAATTTATGATGAACAGAATATTTTAATTTCAAGATTAGCATTAGTTAATGAGACTTATGGTAAATTAGAGGTTCAAATGTTATTTGATGAATCTGCTTATGCTCCTTATTGTTATGATGGGATTAAGAATTTTGATGAAGATGAGGTGGATTGTGTTTCTGAAGAAGACGGAAATTGCCCTTCTTGTGGGCAGAAGTTTTATGCAAGGAAAGGAAATTATTTATTAATGTTATTGATTTTAATTGGTTTGATGATTTTATGCTTAATTTTTATTATTTGGTATGTAATTTTGATTAAGAAGGGTTAGGTAGTTCATCAACCATTTTTTTAAATCTTTTTTCAAATTTTTTTAAATCATCAATATTCATTTTTCCTCCACAGGCATGCTTATGTCCTCCTGCTTTTGCACTTTCAAGCCCTTTAACTGCTTTTAAAGTAAGTTCTCTGATATCAACTGAATTTCCTCGTATGGAGAGATTTGCAGAATTTCCTTTATTATAGATAACAACAATGATTTTATCAGGAGATTCATAACTTAATTGATTAGCTAAATTACTACTTAAGCTTAAATCCCCTGCATATTGAAAATAAATCATTTTATCTCCGATACATTCTCTTGCTTTTTTTATTAATTTTTTATATTTTGAATTTATTTCACTATAGCGTTTTAAAATCTGTTTAGTATCAAAATTTTCTTCTAATACATCCATAGGACCTTTTGCTTTTATCATAAACTTTAACATTTTTACAACATTTGTTGTTCTGTCTTTCAAAGAAAAATCTAAAATTCTTGCTATTTTTCCAATTTCAGAATTATAAAGCAAATCATAAGGAGATTTTGGATTTTTTTTACTTAATTCAGAATATTTTTCTTCAAATTCAGGATAAAAATCAGGCATATAACAGTCACTTATGCATCCGATTAGTGCGATCCAATCATCTTGTTTTCTGTTTGTAATTTTATAACAAAGATGAGAAACAGGCTCATTTGTTTTATCATTGTAATATGGGTTGTAATAAGAAATTTCTTTGTCTTTTGGTTTTTTAACATTATGATGATCTATCCAAACAATAGGAAGATTGTTTTGTTTAACTTTATCAAAAAATTCTTGCTTAACAAGTGGAACGTCTAAAATAAAAATATAATCTGGTTTTAATTCTTCAACTTTTCTATAATAATCTGAGCTTAAGTTATGCGTTCCTTTAACTGCAACTCCTTTTCCAGTATTGATAAATCTTCTTAATAGTAAAAAACTACATAATCCATCATTATCATTATCAAAAAAGAATAAAGGATTTTGGGCTTTTTCAAGATGCTCTTTTATTTCAGCGATTTGTTGAGGGGTTAACATAAAAAATAGTCCTAAAGAATGTTTAAATAGTTTTCTTATTACATTAATTCTTTTGTAACATAGCCTAAAATTACTAGAATTAAAATTCCTAAAAATACAGAAATCCAAAGACTTAATCTATAATTATTTGGCAAAAGATGTTCATCCATTAATCCCCAAACCCCTCTCCAAAAATTTACTACTGCAAAACCGATTAGTATTGAAAAGATTATCTTGTGTTTTGTTTTTAATTTTTTTATTTCTTTTAGCATTTTAATGTTGGTGGTTTATACTTTAATAACTTTTTGCAATATAAACTGTATGATTTGCTTTTTTACCACAGATTATGCATTTTGAAAAATCTTTATTTTTTTCATTTAGTTTTGTTCCTCTAACTTCTGCACCTGTTTCTTTTTCAACAACCTCTGCACATTTTTCTCCATCTTTTTCTACTGAACAGAATCCACATCTTGCGATTTTTCCAGCACTAATCACTTTTTTAATTTCTAATTTTGTGGTTGTATTTATTAACTTATTATCAAATAATTTATCAGCTTGTTTTGTTAAGTTTGTATCTATTTCTTTGGAAGTTTTTTCTATGTATTTTAATAAATCTTTTCTTTTTACTGCTTCTTTTTGGTTTTTATCTCTTCTAAAAATAGTCAAACTATTTTCTTTTAATTCTTTATTACCTATTTCTATTCTTAGGGGAACTCCTTTCATCTCCCAAAAATAGAATTTTTCACCTAACCTTTTTTCAGAATTATCAATTTCAACAGATATTTTATTACTTTCTAATTCTTTTGTTATTTTTTCTGTTTCTTTTGTTATTTTTTCTTCTTTTCCAATAGGGATTATTATCACTTGAATTGGGGCTATTTTCCAGGGAAATTTAAGTCCTTGGTTATCTCCATGAACTGCAATTATGCTTGCAAATATTCTTGAAATTGCAGGTCCATAACAAGTTATCCAAGCATATTGCTCTTTTTCATTTTTATTTATAAATTTAACATCAAAAGCTTTTGAAAATTCTTGGGAAATTATATGTGTTGATGGTTGCTGAACTACTTTTCCATCTGGATTTAAAACATCTGCTGCGAAAGTTCTATGTGCTCCTGGAAATCTGTCCCAGGAAGGTCTTTCAAAAAATAGAAAAGGCAGACTAAATATATCATGTAAAACTTCTTTTGTTGTTTCCATGTCTTCTTGAACTTGTAGTAGGGCATCTTTTTCTGTTGCATGAGCGCAATGAGTTTCCACCCAATGAAATTCTCTGCTTCTTAAAAAAGGTCTTGTTGCTTTTGTTTCATATCTGAAAACATTTGCTCTTTGATATGTTTTAAATGGTAAGTCCTTATAACTTCTAATCCATTGTGCAAACATTTGATAAAAAACAGTTTCAGAAGTAGGTCTTAAAGCATATCTTTCTTCAAGTTTTCTTTTACCCCCGTGAGTGACCCAAAAAACTTCAGGAGTGAATCCTTTAATATGCTTGCTTTCTTTTGTAAGATTAGATTCTGGAATAAGAGTTGGGAACCAGTAAGGTTTGTGTGATTTTCTTTGCAGAGTCTGTTCTAAATATTTAAACATTTTTTCCATAGATAATACAGACCAGGGTTGAAAGACAACAAATCCCTTGACATTGCTTCTTAAATCAGCTAGTTCTGCTTTTTGAACTATATTAGTGTACCATTTTGAGAAGTTTTTGTTTTTATCTATATTAAAAGTTATTTTTTCTTTATGTCCTTGTTTTATTTCTTCTTTAGGATAAATATTTCCTGTTGCAAGTTTTTTACTTGCTTGTTCTTCTAATTTTTTTAATTGTTCTTTATTTAAGTTTGCTCCTAAGTATATTCTTTGTTTTTCTACTTTTGCACCTTTTCTTATAGATTTTACTCTATAATAATATCTTTTATCATTTCTTTTTTTAATTTCAGTATATGTCATAGTCGTATGAAATCGTAAGGGAACCAAGTCGTATGAGAACCTAGGTTCTCCTAACAAGTCACCTTTCCTTAAAAAAGGTCAACCCTCCTTTGGTTAACAAGTTACCTTTCCTAAGATAGCTTGTAAATTTATTTTAAGGATATATTTTATGCGTCTACATTGTTTATAAATCTTTCTAAATGTAGACGTAATATATACTGTACGTCTACATATTTTATGTTTGGTTTGTGTGTGGACGTATAAAGGGTTTGAGATGATTTGAAAATGGGCTGAGAATTGTGATTTAATTATTTTGTTTTGTTGGGATATAGGGGGTTGTTATGTTTTTTTCAGGATAAAGAGTTTTAAGCATATCAAAGATTTTAGGAGAGATTATAGTTTCATTTTTAAGCATATAGTTAACTATTATCTTTTTTGTATCTAGCAATTCTACAATCTCTTGAATTTCAAATTTTAAATCTCTTGCTTCATATATCTGGCTTGCGAGTCTATAAGTCAGGTCTGGTAACCCAGTGTTAGCAAGAGGTTTTGTAATAAATTCCTGCCTTTTTGGGCGAGGACCTATCATTTTCATGTTTTGATATATTATATGCTCTGGAAGGTCTAAAAAATAAGCAATATCAGGAGGATTTACATCAAGATTAAAAGCCCTTTTAATTGCCTCTTTTTTCCATTGTGGTGTTATGTGTCTTTCTTTTTTGCCGTGTAGTGGCTCTAATCCTACTTTATTGAGTATTTTTCCAGTTTTAGAGTTCCATAAGCCAGTTCCTTTACTTAGTTCAACTAAGGATAATTTCTTTCTTTTGTCTTTAGCTTCAAAATATCTTGTATAAATTGTTTTAAGGGTGTCATATGTTATTTTACTTTTTGGTGTATTTGTAAGAAATTCAAATATTTTTTGTTCAATTCTGTCTGATTTGTTGTAGAGATTTTGTTGGGCTATTTTAGTTGCATTTCCAATAAAAGCTTTTCTTTGTTGTTCTTCTAATTTAGGTTTTCCCCTATCAGCTTTCCATTTTTTATATTGGTTAGTTCTTGTCATATAATGTCTTGCTGATACACAACTTGTCCATCCAGCAGCTTTTTTCATTTCATCTAATGTTGCCACTTTTTTTATAAGTTTATCTACTTCTGGAATCCTTTTAGCTTTTGTTTTTGTTCTTCCTATTTTTCCAGTTTTTGTTCTTTGTTGTTTTTTTCTTAAAGAGGGTTCTTTGTTTATTCTTTCTTTAAACTGAGACAGCCATAATTTATATTGGTTTGTTACTTTAAGATAGGTTGTTACTTCTTTGCTCTCTAAACCACTAGCACTTTCTATAACACTAAAATCAGCCCCTTGCATAACTAGGGCGTCAATTTCTGCATTTACAGATACTTCTTCTGCTTTTTGTTCAAGATTTTTTTTAGACCTCCTCCTTTTTTTAAGGTTTTTTTGTTCTTGTTTTCCTCTTAACATTATCCCCCTTCTTCTCCTTAAGAATCTTATTCTGTCATCTTTGTTTATTTTAACCTCTTTTAACCCATAGTCACAAGCAAGTCCTGTAATATAGTTAATAGGAAGATTTAGTTTTTTAGCTATTTCTGCAGCATTTGTAGTTTCTTCCTCTAGACAATCTTCTATTGCTTCTAGTGTTGAAACATCGTGTTCTATTAGTTCTTGTGCATCAAATCCTAATTGGCTAGCTATATCTAAGTCATTAAATCCCCTTTCGTTTAGTTTTAGGACTTCTGTTATAATCTTGTAGTTTAATGTCAATTTTGGTTCTTAATTAAAGTAGGGATTGTTTATAAGAATTACTGGTTTTAAACGTAATGGACATGCTTGGAAGGGTTTGAACACTTATCAACTGCTTTTTTTGCTTTTTCTTTTGCCCCACTAATCTTGTGTTAAATCAATAGGAAGTATTTTTAAAGGGCAGATTAAATATATATTTAGTGGGCCTATAGCTTAATGGATAGAGTACCAGGGTTCGGTCCTGTTGGTGGGGGTTCGACTCCTCCTAGGCCCATTTTTATTTTTTGACATTCTTCTAGAATCTGATAAGACCGTCTTTTTAGAAAAAAGATGGTGACAAAAAATTAATGATATGAGGATGAGGAGCTATAGAACTCATTGTGTGACTTAAAGATGCAATAAGATACTGAGAATTAGTAAATATTATAAACTAAACCTCATTTTCAATATAAAATGAGGTGGGGAACTTTTAATAAAAAGTATTTGGATAAGAAGTTTTGGGCAGCTGCGTTTACACTTGCTGGAACAATGATTGGTGCAGGTATTTTAGGTTTGCCTTATGTTTTTTCTAAATCAGGATTTTTAATTGGGTTAGGTTGGCTTTTGTTTTTAGGAGGAATTTTAATCTTTGTACAATTATGTTTAGGAGAGGTTATTTTAAGAACAAAAGGAGAACATCAATTAGCTGGACTTGCTGAAAAATATTTAGGAAAATGGGGCAAAAATATAATGTTTTTTGCTATGATTTTTGGAATTTATTCTGCTTTATTAGCATATTTGATTGGTGAAGGACAAAGTTTTTCTAGATTATTTACAGGAGGTTTAGATTATGCACTTTATTTTGGTATTGGTTTTTGGGTTATTATGACTTTGCTTTTAAGAGAAGGACTTAAAGGTTTGAAAAAAGTTGAGACTTGGGGAGTTTTAGTAATTATTTTTATTATTTTATTAATGCTTGGATGGTATTTTCCACAGATAGAAATGAGTAATGTTTCTTATACTGATTTTTCATTTGTTTTTCTTCCTTTTGGAATTGTTTTATTTGCATTATTAGGATTTTCTGCTTTACCAGAACTTAAAAGAGAGATTAGAGGTAGTGAAAAGAATATGAAAAAAGCGATTATTATTGGAAGTTTAATTTCTATAATTCTTTACATTATTTTTAGTTTTGTTTTTGTTGGGGTTTTAGGTAAGAATGTGACAGAAGTAGCTACTTTAAGTTTTGGTAATTTTATTACAGTTTTAGGAGTTTTCACTATGCTTACTAGTTATTTTGTTTTAAGTTTTGCATTAAAAGACATGTTTGATTTTGATTTTAATATATCAAAGATAAGCAATTTTCTTTTTGTTTCAATTTTTCCTTTGATTTTGTATATTTTTATAAGTGTTTTTGGCTTATTAAGTTTTGTAAAGATTTTAGGGCTTGGAGGGGTTGTTGGAGGAGGTTTAGCAGGAATTCTTATTTTATTAATGAATAAAAAAGCTAAAAAACAAGGAAATCGAAAACCAGAATATAAAATTCCTTTGCCTTGGATTATTGTTGGAATTTTATGTTTGTTATTTTTAATAGGTATATTTTTTGAATTCTTTTTTGGGTTGGTGATTAGTAATATATAAAAATAAATAAAACTTGTAATAGATAAGATAAAACTATATGTAGATGAGAAGCTAAAGAATAGAAGAACATAAATGATAAATTTAAGAGATATGAATAAAAATATCAATATCTTATAAGCATAGAACGAGATGAAGAGGAGGTTAAGCTAAACAAATCAGCTTCAAAACTTAAAATATTAAAAGATATAGATAAAAAAATAAAATGGTAAAAAAACCAATGATTGGATTAGAGATACATGGTTATTTAGAAACAAAAGAGAAATTATTTTGTAATTGTAAAAACTTCCATGATATGAAACTTATAAAGCCAAATACAAACATCTGCCCGATTTGTACTGGACAACCAGGAAGCAAACCAATGCTCCCAAATAAATCTGCAATTAATAAACTTTTACAAATAGGATTGATGTTAAATTGCAAACCTAATTTAATTGAAAATAAAAAACCACTTATTTTTCAAAGAAAACACTATGACTGGCCAGATATGCCAAAAGGGTATCAAATAACTGTTTCTGGGGCACATTCAATCCCTGTTGCTGAAAATGGGAAATTTCTTGGAATAAAAATAAGGGAAGTTCATTTGGAAGAAGATCCTGCTGCTTGGAATCCAGATAAAGGAACAATTGACTATAATAGGAGTGGAGCTCCTTTAGTTGAAATAGTAACTGAACCAGATTTCACATCCCCAGAGCAAGTTCAAAATTGGTTAAGACAATTAATTCTAACTTTATCTTATATTAAAGCATTAAATAAAGATGCAGGAATTAAAGCAGATGTTAATGTTAATATAAAGGATTTAACTGTAAGAACTGAAATAAAAAATGTTAATTCAGTGACTGAAATAGTGAAGTCAATTAAATCAGAACTTAAAAGGCATGAAAAAGAAAAACCAATAAAACAAGAAACAAGAAGATGGAATTCAATAACAGAAAAAACCCAATTAATGAGAACAAAAGAAGAACAAGCAGATTATAGATTTATTCCAGACCCTGATTTACCAGTAGTTAAAATCACTAAAAAAAGAGCACAAGAAATCAAAAATAAACTTCCAGAATCTCCTCAACAAAAATTAGATAAAATAATTAAAAAACACAAAATAAAGGTAAAAGACGCATATGTTTTAACTCAAAATCTTGAGATTGTTGAACTATATGAAAAAGTAATTGAGGAAATTAATCCAAAGTTTGCTTTGCCTTGGATAACCATAGAATGGCTTTCTGTTCTAAATTATAACAAAAAAACAATGAATCAAGTTCGAATTAATCCTCAACATATTGTAGAATTATTAAGATTATTACAGCAAAATAAAATAACCCCCCTTGCTGCGAAAAATATTTTAAGAAAGTTTATTCCAAAGTCTTTTAGTCCATTAAAACAAGCAAAACAAACTGGAAAGATTTCAGATAAAGAAAAATTATTAAAAATAATTCACAAAGTTTATAAAAATAATCAAAAGACAATTGCAGATTATAAGGCTGGAAATAAGCAAGTACTTAATTTTTTAATTGGGCAAGTTATGCAGGCAACAAACAGAAGAGCAGATTATCAAGTTGTTAGAAGTTTGTTAGAGGATGAACTTGATAAATAAAATACTAATATCTTTTAAGGAAGAAAGTTAGGAAGATGAAAAGCTTGAAAAATAAATAACTGATATCTTATAAGCATAGGGAGATGTGGAAATGAGAGTTTAAGTTACTCATCTTTAAAACTTAAAATATACAAAAGATATAGGGAAAGATAATAGAATTAAAATGAAAAACCCACAAAAACCTCCTGAAGCAGGAGATAAAATTAAAGTAATTATGGATGGAAGAGTTGAAAAAGGAATTCTTTTAGATAGTCATGATAGAGGAGTTTTGCTTTTGAAATTAGATAATGGATATAATATTGGATTAAAAAAAGAAGATATTTCTGAAATTAAGATTTTAAAAAGAAAGAAAAAAAAGCCAAATATTGAAGACATTAAATTATCTGGTAAAAAACCAATTATTGATTTTTATTTAACAGGGGGGACTATTTCTTCAAAATTAGATCCTGAAACAGGGGGTGTTAAGTGGTTAATTGATTCTAAAGAATTATTTTCTATGTATCCTGATATTTTTGAAATTGCAGATATAAAGCTTAAAACTCCTTTTTCAAAAGCAAGTGAGAATATGGATTCTAAAGATTGGATTAAGTTAGCTCAGCTTGTTGGAAAATCTTTAAAAAATCCTCAGGTTAAAGGAGTAATTATTAGTCATGGAACAGATTTTTTACATTATACAGCAAGTGCTTTAAGTTTTATGTTTAGAAATTTAAATAAACCTGTTGTCTTAACTTATTCCCAAAGAAGTTCTGATAGGGGAAGTTCTGATGCTCAGTTAAATTTGATTTGTTCTGCTCATATGGCTCTTTCTAATGTTGCAGAAGTTATGTTAGTTGGACATGCAAATATAAATGATGGATATTGTTATGCTTTGCGGGGTGTGAAGTGTCGCAAAATGCATACATCTCGGCGTGATACTTTTAGACCAATTAATTGCAAGCCAATTGCTAAGATTTGGGATAGTGGAAAAATAGAAATGATTGATAATAATGTGAATAAAATTAAAGGAAAAATAAAAGTTAAAGTTGATGCTGTTTTTGATAATAGGGTTGGGTTAATTAAATTTTATCCAGGACAAGACCCTAAAATTTTAGATTTTTATAGGAAAAAAGGTTATAGGGGATTGATTATTGAAATGAGTGGATTAGGGCATGTAATAAGTGAGGGAAAGTATAATTGGATTCCTAAATTAAAAGAAATAATAAAAAAAGGAATGTTTGTTTATGCAGCTCCTCAGACTTTATATGGTCGGCTTGACCCTTATGTTTATTCTCCTGGTCGTAAATTACAGGAGATTGGTGTTGTTTTTTTAAAAGATATTTTGCCTGAGACTGCTTTGGTTAAACTTGGATGGGTAATTTCACATAAGTCTTGGAGAGGAAGTGTTGCAACTGCTCGAAAAATGAGTGAAAATATTGCTGGTGAGTTTAATCAAAGGTTGGGTGATGAATTTCTTAATTAATAATATTAATATTTTGTAAAAACAAACTTTCTTCTTAGACAGAAGACAAGTTTGAACAAAGAAGAACTATCATTGAAGATGAGCTACTCAGATAATCGAACTTTTATGAGCTTATGAGATACTAAGAAAAAGTTTTGGTTTAACTAAATAATTTTTTCTCAATTCTATTTAGTTGTTTTTGCATTATTCCAATTTCTTTTTCTGCTCTTCTATTTATTTTATAATCATTTTCAGCTCTTAATCTATCTCTTTGTGCTGCACGATTTTGACTCATTAAAATTACAGGAGCTTGAATAGCTGCAAGACAAGATAAAATAAGGTTTAATAAAATAAAAGGATAAAGATCCCATTCTTGAATCCATGCATATGTATTTGCACTAATCCATAAACCTAAGAATACAAAGAAAAAAATGATAAAAGCCCAACTACCTGCCCATTTAGCTAGATTATCTGCTGCTTTTTGTCCAAGAGTTCGTTTATGTCCATAAAAAGGAGTAAATTCATTAATTGTCTTTTTAACTCCATCTTGTATTTTTTTCACTTCTACTTGCCCTTTTTTGCCTAGGTCTTTAAGAATATTTTCTTTTTTTTCCATCTTTTATAAAATTTATAAGAAAACTTGATTTATATAAGTTTTCTTTAATTGAATAAGAAAACTTATTGTAGTTAGGAATTCTAGTAACATTAAAATATTAATATCTTAAGCACAGGAAGAGATGTAGGTGAGGAACCAAGCGACTCTTTGTATAACTTGAAGATTTATAGAGGTACTAATAAGTTAGATTTTTATGGAAGTCATAATCATGGTTTATAGTGTAACTCTTAAGTAGTCATAAATAGAAAGATTTATAAAGGTGAAATCTAGGTATTTCTATGGAATTTAAAGATATTTCACTTGAAAAACCCCGGAATACCTCTGATAGCTTGGAGAATATTGGAAAGGAAAAATTAGATTCTCTTAAAGAATCTATTGAAGAAATAGAGGAACTTATTATTTCTAGAAAAAAGCTTAGTAAAAGGATTTTTGAAGAAGTTGAAAAAGAGAAAAGAGCTCTTGATAATTTTATATTAGAAGTTGATGCTAAGAACAGTGTTTCTGAAGTAGATGATGTAAGAGAAAAAATTTCCCTTAGACAAAAAAGAGTTGAATTATCTGAATTGCAATTAAATGAAAAAGTTAGTTCTTGGAAAGATATTGCTTTACTTAAAAAGGAATTAAGAGAAAAACAAAGAGAATTAAATGAAAAACAAGGAAGATTAGATATGTTTGGTAAAATCTTGGAGGCATAAAATGGAACAAGTAAAATATTTAACTGAGAAAGAACGTGAAAAAATTGAAACAAGATATTATGGAGGAGATGGTCCAACTGTCTGTTTTGGACGTTACCCAGATTTTTATAATACTTCAATAGATGGATTAAGCTCTGAAATTAAAGATGTTAGTTTAAGGAAAAAACAAGAATTAGATTTAAGGAAAAAAAGAATTAATACATTAATTGAAAGAGCCCTGAATCAATATAGAAATATAAGTAGAAAGTTACAAGCGGTTCCTGAAGAAGATACAGATACACTCATTAGATTAGCAGATAGAGCAATAATTCATGATAAAAGATTAGATTCTCTTTTTAAACTTTTGGAGGAATAAAATGAATTTTGATAAAATAATGAAATTATTTAAGGAATGGAGAAAAGGAAATTTAAAAGAAAAGTTAGAAGCAGAGGTTTTTGGAGCTTTTAATTTTATGACTGATCAAGTTTATGTTGTTGATGAACAAAATCAAGAATCTTGGAAACAAGAAGATTTTGATCAAGCAAGAAGTCTTATACAATATGACAAAGAAAAGCTTGAAAAAATAGCATTAAAATATAGAGATAGTTTTGGAAGTTTTCCTGTTTTTTATGAGGATTATTTATCTAAATCTAAATATGTTTTAAACAAATTAGAAGAAAAAGCAAGAGGAAAAGCAAGAGGGTTTATTAGAGGAAAGAGGGGATATCCTTCTTCAGAAACCTTTGAAAGATCACATAATAAAGAATTTAAACAAGCTAGAAATTCTTTTGTAAATGCTTTTGGCAATAGAGAGCATAGAGAAGCTAATTTTTGTTTTGCAAAAGATTTGAATTTAATAGAAAATATAGAAAAAAATAAACCTAAAAAATTAGAAAAAATAGAAGTAAGATTTAGAAAAGAAAGTGATGAAATGTTTAAATTATCTTATGAAATTAATCATGGAGAATTAAAAAGAATGAATTATAAGGAATTAGTTGATTTAGGTAAAAGACTTGATATAAAAGATTCAAAATTGTATGATTTAGCTCAAAGATATTCTGGACTTATAGGCTCTGAAACATATGTTCATCCTAATTTTAGTAAATATTTAAGTTGTTATCAAGGTGTTTTTGATATTTTAATTTCTGAAATTATGTCAAGGAATAGAGAATTAGATGAGGGTTTTAGATAAAATGAAAATAAATAGAAATTTACCACAAGGACAATTAGAACATTATGCAAACTTACTTGATAGTGTGGTTTTCCCTGAACAACTTGAAGAACTTGGAAGTTATCATAGGGTTTCATTTACAGGAGAACATGCACTTAAATCTCCTATGGAAAATAGTCCTAAAGCTTACAGAGAATTTAGAAAATCTTTATTTCAAGAATATAGAAATGCATTAGAACTTGAAAAAATAGGGTTTAATATTGTGAAGATGAGTGGAGCTTATTTAGTAAAGGATGAAATTCCTTTTTTAGTTATGAAAGCAGAAGATTTAGTTGGGTTTGGTGATTTAACCTCTGGTGAAAGAAGGATATTTAATAATCAATTTAAAAAACAAAGAGATTTAGCTGAAAAACATGGATGGGTTTCAGATGATTTTGATAAATATAAAGAGTTTAATTGTGGTTTTGATAGAAAAAAGCAAAAAGCAGTTTTTCTTGATGCTGAGGGTTGGGGGAGAATTTGAAAATGCAAAGACAATTAACAACTGAAGAAATATGTAGAAAACTTAAACCTGTTTTTGGCAAGAAAATAGATGAAATTTATTTAAAGTATGTTATGGCTGAAGACAGAGAAGAGAGAGAAGAAATTGCGCATATTCTTAATGCTCTTTATGAGAAAAATCTTAGTAAATTACTTGATAATTCTGTGTTGTTAGAACCTCCAGCTAAAGATATTATTGATGGAGAATATCCTCTTGCCTCAATAAGTTATGCAGGAAAAAAACTTCATGATTTTAATTTAAGAGAACAAGATTGGATTAGACACTTGTGTATTTCTGGGATGAGTGGAAGTGGAAAAACAACTCTTGCTTTTCATATAGTTAACAATTTTATTAAGAAAAATAAACCTTTTTTAATTTTTGACTGGAAAAAATCATTTAGACCTTTAATGACTTTAGATTCAGAAATAATGTGTTTTACAGTTGGAAATAATTCAATAAGTAATTTATTTAAGCTTAATATTAACAAGCCTCCCAAAGGAGTTAATCCTAAGGAATGGATTAATGTTTTATGTGATTTAGTTGGAGAAAGTTTTTTTACATCTTATGGGGTTCATAAGGTTTTGTTAGAAACTTTAGATGATGCTTATAAAGAATATGGAATTTATAAAGGAAGTGAAAACTATCCTACTTGGAATTATATTAAATGGAGATTAGAAACAAAATTAGAAAAATCAAGAGGAAGAGAATCTGGATGGTTAGAAAGTGCATTAAGAATTGCAAGTGTATTAACTTTTGGAGATTTTGGAGATATATTAAATTATAAAGGAAAACAAAGTATTTCTGTTGAGGAATTACTTAATAAAAAAGTTCTTTTTGAATTAAATTCTCTTGGAAATATTGAGAAAAAGTTTTTTTGTGAATTTATTTTAACATATATTTACAAATTGAAAAAAGCAAAACAATCTAATACTGATGGGGCTTTTGAACATGCGATTTTAGTTGATGAAGCACATAATATTTTCTTAAAAGATAAAACTAATTTTGTTAAAGAATCTGTTACAGACATGATTTATAGAGAAATGAGAGAATATGGAACTTCTTTGATTTGTTTAGATCAGCATATTTCAAAATTAAGTGATACTGTCAAAGGAAATAGTGCTTGTCATATTGCATTTCAGCAACAGTTACCACAGGATATTTGGGATGTTAGTGGAATAATGCAATTAGGTGATAGAAAAGAATTTTTTTCTAAATTACCTGTAGGAACTGCCATTGTTAAATTAGCTGAAAGATATACAAATCCTTTTTTAATAGAAGTTGAAAAAGTTGATTTAATGAAAAATATAGTTAATGATAAAGAGATTAAGGAAAAAATGAAATTTATTTTTGAAAGTAAAGAAATAGAGCAAGGAGAAGATGACTTTAGTAAGACTGTTAGAGGGGAAATTGAACCTGCAAGAGTGCCAGACCATGCATTATATGATGGAGAAGCTAAAGAAGTCAATGAATTAAAAACAGATTTTGAAGATAAAATGCATGATAAATCTGAAGGCCAAACTGAAAAAACTCTTAATATAAATAAAGATATTAGAAACACTCAAACTGATTTAAGTTATGAAGATGAAGTTGAGCAATCTAATCAAGCTAAGATGAGGGAAGTTGAAGACATAAGAGATATTGATAATATTGAAAATAGTATAGATAATAATAAACTAACATCTGGGCAGGAGATATTATATGAATTTGCTGAAGATAAATTAAATCAAGGATGGGATATTAATGAGATTGAAAAATTTATGCAAGATAGAAAAGAACAAGGGGAATATAGTGGTGAAGATATTTCTAAAGCTGTGAGTTATATAATAAGGGATATAGTTGTCACTTTTAAGGGAGGACAAAATGAAAAGATTTATAAACAGGATAATAGTGCTTTATTTAAGGAGAAATCAGACGAGGTGCAGGAAAGGTTTTTGGCTTTTCTGCAGGAAAATCCAAGTCATGAACTAAGCACTGTTCAACTCTATAAACAAGTAGGATTATCAGTGAGAAAAGGAAATAATATTAAAAATAAACTATTAGAACAAAACAAGATTAAAATTCAAGAAATAAAGTATAATAAAGGCTGGAAAAAGATTATAAAATTAGCCTAAAACTACGATATTAGTATCTTATAAGTATAGGGGGAGATGGAGATGAGAATTAAATTATTCATCAACTCAGCTTAAAAATATAATAAGATACTAAGAAAAAAACAAGATTACAAAATCAGTATCTCTTCAAGAATCAAGAGATGGAGATGAGAAGCTTAAGAGACTCATCAACACAGCTTAAAGGTGCAATAAGATATTAAGGAAATGCAAAATAAAATTAAGAAAAAATCACAAATCATAATCACAAAATTTAAAACACAAAACAAAAACTAAACTACAAACAAAAAAACAAAACAACAATACAACAAATAGATAAATAAAAATCAAATTTTTTGATTTTAAGTCTATAATTGATTGTAAAAAATGTAGTTAGATATTATATGAGATTGTGCTTTGCATAATACATGTGTTGAAACCTTTATGATTGGGAAACAGTCAGGTAAACTAAAGGTAAGAAATAATAATTCTTTTTAAGATGAAATCTGCGCGGAATGCGGAATACCTTGTTCTTTTGTGGAATATGTGTAAAATATGAGTAAAATCACACTGAAATACCCATTATATAGAGGGGATAAAAATGGAAACTCAAATTCAAACACTTGAAGTTTTGAGAGAGATTAGTGAGTCTCTTGGTTTTATTGTGACTTTTACATTTCTTGGTTTTGGGTTTGTCATAATTCTTCTTGTTATTTTAGTGATGAATTCAAAAAGGTAAAACTAAACAATGATTTAATGATAACCTTTAATTTATAAAGGGGTATGGAAAATGGAGAAATTTGAAAGGAGTGAGAAAGAGCTAACTTATGGTGACTTTCTTGATGACTTAGCTAAACATAAAAAGAAGTTATTAAAGAAACTGATTCTGAGTTTGGTTATAGTTGCAAATCTTATTGTGCTCATTTCTATAACCTTTTCTTGGTTAAAGTGATGAGTAAATGTTAATGTTTTTGTTGAAAGGAGAATTAAGTATGGACGAAAAGAAGAAACAACTGAAGATGAGTTTTGTAGAAAGGGCGGTATTGGCCTGGGATGTTCTTTTGCATGGGCTACTGACTGGAGGAAAAGAAGTCACAACTGTTGACAAGATTAATGAAGCTTCGAGAATCCGGCTTGGTAATTATGACAAGCGTTTGAGAAATGTCGTAATGGTTCTCGGGCAAGCCAGGATAAATGCCGTGAATATTGAAGCATCGTGTAGGACTGATGCCAATGTGCTTGTGGCTCAAATTGAGGGGTTACAAGCTCAGATTGTGGCTCTGAATGAATCAAAAGAGCAGCTTGACAAACGCTTTACCAAGGCTGCTGGTGTAAGACAAAAGATATCAGACTTTATTCTGCAGCTGGAAAGTAATACAGATTTCTCCGGCACTTCGAAAGCATAGCAGTAATAGTCTGAATATCTTACCTGTCAGTAATGATAGTGAATCTAACGATTCGCAGCCAACCCCCCCTTTTGCGGAGTTTTGTGAAAGATGGCTGCTGTGTACCGTTAACTAATTGTTTTATTATGGGGTTTTAAAGGGGTAAAGATTATGATTAAAAAGAAGATTAAGGCTAAAAGGAAGAAGAAAAAGAAACGAAAAAAGAAGAAAAAGACACAAAAGATGATGGTAAAGAGAAAGAAAAAACTTAAGAAGAGCAGAAGAAAAGGCTAAGGGAATTCAACCAGGTCTTTTTTAGTTAAGAAGTTGCGGTTTTTGTTACCTTTATAATCTCACTTAAAGGAGTGAGTTTGATATAACAAAAAGTGTGAAAATAATGTGCAGAACAATAAATCTCAATTGTGTTGATTGAGATAAAAAGAAATTGTTTTTTAGAAAGTGAAAAGGGGAAATATTATGAATTCTAAAAAAGGTTTTACATTAGTGGAGATTCTGGTTGTGGTGATTGTAATCGGAATCCTGGCGGCGATTGTTATACCCCAGTTTATTTGGAAGGCCAAGAAGATTCAAAACAATCAGTCTGTTGCGTACTGGTGCTATGAGAATCATTGGAAGTTGAAAGAAATGTGCCGGATTGCGAAAGACCTGGGAATTAAGAGCATAGAACTTGTTGGTATCAGCGACCCCAACAACCTCAAAAAGAATTGGAACACGCTTAAGAAGTACGGGCTGGTGGATGCCATGCACTTTGTGCACGGATTTGAGCGAGGGTTAAATAACCCTGATAACTGGGAAGAGTGTTTAGGGGCGCTGAGAAAAGGAATTGATGACTGTTCTGAGTATGGCTTCCCAAATGTTCTGACATTTGTTGGCTTCCGTGTGCCTGGTATATCTGATGAAAAGGCAATTGAGAATTGTGTCGCCGCACTTAAGCAGGTAGCGCCTTATGCTGAAAAGAAGAAGGTTAACATATGTCTGGAAATCCTTAACAGCCGCGTGGCTGAGGAGATGAAGGGGCATCCTGGTTACCAGGGTGACCACACAGACTATTGCATGGAAATAATTAAAGGTGTTAACTCGCCCAGGGTGAAGCTGTTGTTTGACATTTACCATGCGCAGATTATGGGCGACGACGTTATTAGGTGCATCCAACAGTATAAGGACTATATTGGGCACTACCATACTGCAGGAGTTCCAGGCCGCAACGAGATTGATGACACACAGAAAATCAATTACAGAGCAGTAATGCAGGCTATCCGTAAAACAGGCTACGAAGGCTATGTGGGCCAGGAGTTCATCCCGACCCGCGACCCGTTCCAGGGCCTTAAGGAAGCTGTTGCCTTGTGTGATATGTAACTCAAAATAGATGGTTTGTTTTGTATTATTGAGAAGTTTATTATGAACCGTAACAAAAAGGTCAAACTAATGTGGTTTGACCATATTTAAGACAGTTTTAACAAGGAAAGGATGAAGCAATGAAATTATTTCACCCGAGTCTTGAGGGAGCTCAACATGGAGATAAATCCCTCAATGAATTAATTGTCTTTGCAAAGAATGCCGGAGCTGTAGGAGTACAGCCATCTAATTTTCATTTGCAAAGTAACCCGGACGGAACTTTAATGTCTGTAGAGAGTGTTAAGGAGATATTTGAGCAGCACCCCGGCTTTAAGTTAGATGGAATCAGTGTCCATTGTCCGACTTGGGTGCATACATCGGCTTGGACCTGTACTAAAACAATCCGGCCGTTCATCCCGGTACAGCTTCTCACTGAATCCCCTACTAATGTCGAGAAATGGATGGAAACTTACATTCTCAAACTGCTCGATCTTGCAGCAGCGCTTGATGTGAAGGTCGTGCCGATGTTCTGGGGAGTTGCCTTTGGATGGGAAGTTGCCACAGGCTATCCCTGGGGTATGTGGTCAGGGCCTACTTACGACCTGATTGAGGAAGGTAAGGAGCGCTTCGTTAACATGACCGCCAGGATTCGAGGACATGCAAATGACCTTGGTATTGTACTTGCACATGAAATCCATCCTGGCACTGCTGCCATGACTGCAGATGATTTCTTGATGCTCGTGGCAATCTGCGACGGCGATTCATGCCTGGGAGTAAATGCTGACCTAACTCACTGTTGGGAGGGCGAGCACTGGCGAACCAGATTCACCAAAGTCGCGGACCGTATTGCTGGCTGCCATATGAAGAACCATATAATCAAGGAGGGTATGGCCTTAAGATGTATGGAACCGAATTGGCGCAAACGTCCAATGCAGTTTACACGACTAGACATGGGTGACCTGGATCTCTTACGCTACGTCGAGCTCATGGCGGATATAGGTTATCCCCAAAGATACCTGGCTTTGATGGGCTCAGACACTGCTCCGCTGGTTGGGGAAGCTGAGGGAGCATACGAGGATCTCAATGATATCGCCGCCAGCGGTATCAAGTGGATCGCAGAGAAGTGTTGCTTTGATGTTGCAAAAGGCTCATTTGAGGATGCTATGGGGGCATAGTAGTTGTTGATGCCATCAGTAGATTTCAAAAGCCCTCAGATAAGGCCTTTGACAAAGCGTTTGAGAACTGAGAAGTAGCAGAATTCGGCTACGGCGGTATGCTGGGGCAGGGCTTTTAGTCATAATTATGATCTCTGCCCTAGCTGCCTCTTTTCTACTGCAGCCTTTATGGTTGATAATAATATAACCAGAAAGAAAATGCAAAAAGAGAATTAATGTAAGAAGGAGAAAGATTATGAAAAAGAACTTAATTACAATTTGTTTGATTCTGGTTGTTACGAGCCAATGTTTTGCAACAGATGATATTGAGGTTAAATTTGACACAAGGTGGAAGAATCAATATGTTGCTCCAGATGGATTCCCGGTCCATGGCGAGTCAGTGATTCAAAGTTGGCTTACTTTTAGCCATAAGTCTGGCTGGTACTTTATTCCTTGGCATTCAGGAGAGGCTGGAAGTCATTTTTTGGATAAAAAAAATGATTATGCAACAGAGATGGACTACACCCTTGGAAAACTCTTTCAAGCCGGCGGTCTTGATGTAGACCTTAGTCTGTCATATTGGGACCTTGAAGAACTGTTTAATTCTAAAGGTCTTGACTTGTTTTTTACTCGTTTAAACTTAAGCAAGACTTTTGAAGTCAAACAAGGAGAAACTTTTACTCCTTATTTTCAGGTTTCAAATTATGCTCTGATAAATTCATCAGAGGGAAATGGCTGGTGCTTTAGTGCAGGGGTTTATCATGGCATTAATTTGGCTGAGAATCTTGATATGTCATCAGAACTTGCAGTAATGTATGCAGATGGATATCTCTTTGCAGATGCCGGCTTTATTGGAAAAATTGATACAAGCCTATCCTGGAAGCTTGGAGAAAATACAACCTTGGTTCTTCCTTGTCTAACATATTACTTACCTCTTCAGCCTTTCGAAGACCGGGGAAACAAGTTTGTTTATGGGTTGGGAATTTCATATGAGTTTTAGTTACCTTTATAATCTCACTTAAAGGAGTGAGTTCAATATAATAAAAAACATGAAAACAATGTGCAGAAAAATCAAATCTCAATTGTGTTGATTGAGATAAAAGGAAATTGAGTTTTTGAATTTGAAAAGGAGAATTTGAAATGAAGAAGTTAATTACAATCCTAATAACATTAGTGTTGGTAGTAATTCTTGCCGGGTGCGCAAAGACAGTACCTGCTGGAACCAAAGGCCGTGTAAAGACACGTAGCGGTTGGGCAAGCAAGACACTCAAACCTGGGCGCCACACTTGTTGGGGCTATGACAAAATGCATCTGGCTCAAAGCACACAACATGCCTATACCGAAACAATGGATATATTAGTCGGTGGCAAGGTTAATCTTACTATCGAGGTTCAGGTAAGATGTTCCCTAAATCCCAATGAAAAAATCCAGTTGGATATTTTCAATGATGTCCCGTTCGGCAGCGAAATGGATGGATTAGCGACAATTACTAACAAGGCAATCTATGATACTTTCCTGAAGATGAAGGTTCAATCGATTCCTCGTGAGATTATCGGTAGCAAACCTGATATCAAGACGGTAGTAGCCAACAGAGCGGAAATCCACGCCAGCGTAAAAAAACGAATCATGGAAGAATCTAAAGCGACCCCGCTGATTGTCTCAGCAGTTGAAATCACCAACTATGATTGGCCGCTTACAATCACAAATGCTCAAGAAAAACTGGCTGAAATTCAACTTGGAGAAGAGCAAGAACAAGCCAAAATCCGGGCAGCACTTGCAAAAGCCGATGGCGAATTAAAAATTGCTGAAAAGGATAAACTGGTCGAAATGAAAAAGGCTGAAGCAGTCGCTGAATCAATCCGCATTATTAAGGGAATGCTCGCCGGCAGTCCAGAATATCTGAAGTGGCACGAGATTCGCATGCTGTCCGAAGCTGCAAATGGCCCGAACAACTCGTTCATCTTAGTGCCTTATGGCCAGAATATCGAACCGATGGTAAACAATGCACAACTGACGCAGATGCTCGATAAAAGGTCTACGGTGCCTACAAAATAAACTCTGTAGGTAAAACTATTAATTGGGTGGGTGTACTAGCTAGCACAGATAGGCACCCATAATTTCTATGCAGGAGAATAATCAAATGATGGATTTAACACTTTACTCAGACATGATTTATGTAGTGATCATGCTCATTGCTGCTATCCTTCTCGCATGGTGGACTGTTAGAAAATTCATTTCAACTGGTAAAACTTATCAGAGCCGCCGTGAAAAAAATCAAGAATTCCGCGAAGGTCGGGGAATTAGTACAGTGATTTTTGTAATAGTTCTCTGGTCAATTTACATCGTTGTAGGTATCGCAGCTTGGCAATTCAAGGGAGATCTTGTTGAAGCAGAAACTCCCGAAAACCCTGCTCAAGTAGAAGAGATCGAGAAAATCATGGAACACGAGCCAGCATCAGATGACGAGCTGGTCAAAAGGAAAAACGAGCTGGTCGAAAAGCGGGATATCAAACCTCATGAAGAAAAGCTTAGCGCGTTCGAGGAGAAAATGAGGTTAGAAGCTGAAAAAATCAGAAAGCGCAACGACCCGAATCAAAGGCAATAAGCAGTAAAAGTGTAGAGTGGTATGCAAGAGGCTAAAGCAGCAGCATTAAAGTTAAATTATTATGCTGTGAATTCATAGGTTCGAATTCTATCCGCTCTGTTATTGCTTTTTTGTGTCAACTTGGCCCTAGTGAACATCTTTGCTTTTCCTTCCCCTGTATTGCTAGGGCCTTTTTTTCTTGTTTTAAATTTATTTTGCACTTCGGGGCTCCTAGGGTATCTCGCTTTTTCCTCTCCCTCCGCACCTAGGAGCTCCTTTCCTCTTTTACTTTATTTTTCTGGAATTTTATTGTATCTTTAAGTTGAATAAGATAGATTGAAGAGGTAGTATTAGGAGGTAATTTAAAAAACCCCAAGGAAAATATTCTTAATATTCTAGAGATGTAATTTAACATCAACTTTGGTAGGATGTTAAGAAATAATTATTTTCTTTGTTAAAAATAAAAATGGAAAAGCTTTTTATGTTTAAAAGAGGGGCGATTAATGTGAGCATATAAGGATATGTGCTTTAATGATCAAGGGATTGTTAACATTAACATTTATCGCGAAAGGAAGAGTTATGAACACTGAAAATAAATCAAAAAATTCTGGGGGTTTGGTGATGTTTTGGGTGGTTGTTGTGATTGTGGTTGGGGTGCTTTTTGTAGGTGGTTGTGCTTATAACAGGGCAACAGAAGATGGAGCATTAGCAAGATTTGGGTTTAATCTTGAGATTTTGCCCTCAGGTTCATCTGATGATACAATTGCTTTATCAAATAAAGCAGTTGAAACTACTGAGAATAGCAGTGCTACTAATGCTCATGATTCTGGGATTAAAAAGACAGAAGCCTTAACAAAAGTTACAACCACAACAACTGTAGGTCCTGGTCAACATAATGTTTTCTGGGCTCCAAACAGGAATCACATTAGAAATTGAAAGATTTGTTAAAGGAGAGAATATGAAGAATAAAATGTGTAATCTGATTTTAATCTTTTTCGGGTTTTTCTCTGCGTTGACTTTTCATCCTGTTTGGGGCAGAATCGCATCTGCGTTGGTTGGGATTACTTTTGCGATTTTGCTTATTTCTTCTATGAATGCCAGATGGAGATTTGCCTTGTTTTTTGTGCTTCCAGTTATATGTTTTTTAGCAACAACTTATGCTGGGCATGAATTAAGCAATTGGCTTAATGAAAATAGTCCTGAGGCAGTTGTAGGAGATATTATTTACTATTTTGGTGCAGCAGGAAAATCTGTTGTTCCTGTTGTTAAAGGAGTTACTGAAATAAGTAAAACAGGAAGTTCTGATTCCTTAAGCAAGTTGAAACTGCATCATTTTGTGATGCTTTTGTCTAGTGTTTTTGGGGCTTTTGTTCTTGTTGTTATTAGTTATAAAGACAAAGCTTCAGAAATTTGTAAGTAGTTTTTTTTAAGGCAGTTACTGGGCCTGATAAAGGATTGTGCTCAGCACCCCCCCACCATGAGCTAGGGCCCAGTTTTTATTGTATTAAGAAAAGTTTTTTTAAGGTATGGGTGGTAATCGTTGCTTTTATGGAGGATCTTGTTCTGCAACTTGTTGCATGGAGGCAGAGGATGAATAGAAAGTAGTTCTGTTAGTTTTTTAACAGATTTCTATTCATCCCTTTTTTAGTTTAAAAGTTTTTTAGTATATTAAAAATTGAGAATAGGTTTTTTAAGGAAAGGATTTCTGAAAATGGCAAAGAAAAAAGCAGACAAGAAAGATGTTGTAGAAGAGAAGAAGGAACCGAATTATTTCCTGCAAAGTATTTTGAAAAAAAAGAGAAAAACTTATGTTCCTAAGGCTCTTACAAAAAGTACAAGAGTGGGAAAGCCTAAAAAAGCGAAATGTCCAGGAACTTCAAGAGGGAATAACCTCCATTTGAGATGAGAAGCATTTAGTTTAAGAAAATAAAGAAGTAGGGTGATTTGTGATTTTTTATTATTAATTAAAAAACTGACAATATTAATTTTCTTGAAAGGAGTATTGCTATAGTAGTAATGCTCTTGTCAATAGTATCTTATAATTGAAAGGAGTAAGCAGTTATGCAAATGAATAAGAACAAAAAGAAAAAGACAAAAATCAAGAAAATGAAAAAGGCCAAGAGGAACGGGAAAGGTAAGGAAAAGAAGAAAACGAAAACGCTAAGGAAAATATGTCGCAGAAGAAGCAACAAAAATTAACATAAACCAGGGTAGGGATTTTTTTAAAGGAGTAGTATTATGAAATCCAAAAAAACAAACGAAAGTAAAACCCAAAATTTGGATGAGGGTGAGGAAAAAGAAGAAAAATTTAAGAAAACAGGGGAAGTTCCTCGGGTTGAAAGAGAAGATGTCTTGGGAATGGCTGCTAGAATTGTTGTAGAAACTTATTCAGATATGCAGAATCTGAGAACATCTGCAATGAATCGTTTGAGGGCGGTAGCCATAACTGTCAATGAAGACCTTGTTCCTGGGCAAGTTCAGTCAAAGAAGGAAAAAGAAAGCTATGAAAAGAAATACTCTGATGCCAAGCTTCCTGATATTATCAAAAGATTGATTAAGGAAGGGAAGTTTACTGGTGAGGAAAAGGTGATGGTTAATCATGCTATGAAAATAGCAGTGGCTGCAGGGAAGTTAGAGAGAGCCAATAAACCTGGGATGAAAGAAGCTGTTGAACTGAGTCTTGTTTGGGAATTATTTCTCAAACATGTTCGGGGTATTGGACCGACTATTGCAGCACAACTTCTTGCTAAACTTCCTGGTGAAAAGTATACTAATGTTGCCAAGCTTTGGGCACACACTGGAAATCACTTAGTGTGCTCTGTTTGCACTGAAAAAGTATCTATTATGGGTTCTATGAAGAATGTTGCAGTAGTTGCACGCCAGGATGGAAAGTGTCGATGTGGTAGACAAGGGGTTGCAGAAAAAAGAAAAAAGGGCAGAAGTATGCGCTCTAACCGTGATTTGAAAACTCTGGTTTGGAAAGTCGGAAATTGTTTAATGACAAATAGATCTCCGATTTATAGGGGGGTTTATGATAATCATAAGGAAAAGCAATTTAAACGAGAGTATGTTCCTGGTGTCTTGGCGGAAACATATGACCCACAGTATAGTGAGGGAAAAAATCCTTACAAACAAGATACAACTCATATAAGTTTACTTCATGCCCATAACCGGGCGATGAGAAAGATGATCAAGCTTTTTTTACAGCATTATTGGGTTGTTTGTCGTTTAGTTGCAAATGAGCCAGTTCGTGTTCCATGGGTTCAGGAACACATGTCACATACAACCATCATTACCTGGAGAAATATTCTCGAGGCAAATGAACAAGAAATTCCTAAAGAATTGACTGACAGAGAAGATCAATATTATAACCAAACTGGTTAATTTTCTTTTGTCAATCAAACAGCGAAAAGGGTTTGACTTTTTTGTAAGTTAGACCCTTTTTTTGTAATTTGGATTAAGGGTTTAACTATAACAGGGATGAAATCCTTGAAATTCTTGTGAACCAAACATCTTCTGAAATCCAAACAAGAGTTGTGAACTACCCAAATCATGGAATCTAATAGATGCTTGTGAACTACCCATAATCTGAAATCTAAGATGACAGTGTGAACTAATGCTTCAATGAAATCTAATGGCTTATTGTGAACTAAGAGTGTTATGAAATCCTTTGCTGAGTTGTGAACTATTGAGTTTTTGAAATCTAAATGCAACATGTGAACTAGTGAATATATGAAATCCAACGAGATTTTGTGAGCCATACCTTGGATGAAATCCATTAAACAATTGCGAGCCAAATCATTGATGAAATCCAAATTTGTTTTGCGAGTCAACAGGTGGTTGAAATCTATGAACA
>SDBT01000632.1_pt1 | contig 56414 bp, 30 predicted proteins | sample 2277101 | NCBI WGS metagenome assembly SDBT01 (sample SAMN10404973, study PRJNA504765) | marine sediment metagenome | isolation source: marine sediment core GS10_PC15, 103 cmbsf | place: Arctic Ocean: Southern Knipovich Ridge | collected 2010 | reverse complement strand
GATCAGGTTGTTCTCGTCGGCATCGCCCCAGCGCCAGAACAGCGGCGGCACGATGTCGGAAAAGCGATCGTGATCGCGCTCGCCGAAGTAGACGGGAAAGAAGCCTGCGGCCCAGCCGTCTTTGCGCAGGAAGTGGTAGATAGGGCCCGCGATCAGGTTGTGCTCGTCGGCATTGCCCCAGCGCCAGAACAGCGGCGGCACGAAGTCGTAGAAGCGATCGCGCTCGCGCCCGCCGAGATAGACGGGGAAGAGGCCTGCGTCCCAGCCGTCTTCATGCGGGAAGTGGTAGACGGGGCCCGCGATCAGGTGGTGCTCGTCGGCATCGCCCCAGCGCCAGAACAGTGGCGGCACGAAGTCGTAGAAGCGATCGCGCTCGCGCCCGCCGAAGTAGACGGGAAAGAGGCCTGCGTCCCAGCCGTCTTCGCGCGAGAAGTGGTAGACGGGGCCCGCGATCAGGTTGTGCTCGCCGGCGTCGCCCCAGCGCCAGAACAGGGGCGGCACGATGTCGTAGAAGCGATCCCGGTGGCGGCCTCCGAAGTAGAGAGGGAACAGGCCGGCGGTCCAGCCTTCGGGTTTCAGGTGCAGGTAGACGGGTGGGATCATCGTGGTCGAAGTGGTGGCGTCCCCCCATCGAAAGAAGAGCGGAGGGATCAGGGTGAAGTGGTCGCCGGACTTTTTCCGGCTATAGAACACGAAGGGCGCAAGCGCGCCCGAGGACCGTGTCACCGGACCGCCTTCGGTGTCGCGCTCGCGGAAGAAGTAGAATAAGGGGAAGAGGACATCGCTCTCGGCGAGACGGTCGCGCCGCCAGAAGTAGGACAGAATGAGGCCGGCGATTCCCTCGGAGTCCCGCTGGTAACCGAACAAGGGCGTGAGAAAGGTCTCGCTCTCAGGACTGCAGAGGGAGAGAAAGAAAGGGGGCAACAGGCGCGTCTTGGTGTCCGCCTCGACGTCGATGAACTCGAAGTAGAGGAGGCCGATCCAGTAGTAGGACCGCTCGGCGTCGGTCATGAACACCGGCGGCAGGGGTATGCCCATTGGCCTGAAGATGATCTCGCCCCGCTCATATGCGGCGACCTGCTCCACCCGCTGCTTCTCACGGAGATTCGTGCACTTGCACCCGGGCTCCTTCTTCTCGGGTGCCTCTGCTTCGGTCTCTTTCTTCTCGGGCTCTGGCTGCGGCTGGGCCTTGACGGCCGACTGCGGGACGAGCAGGGTTCCCGCCAGAAAGCCGATCACGAGAAAACTGCGAAGTGGTCTGTGGCGCATGGTCACCACATTTGTCAACATCTCGTTCCGAAGTCCCGAACCATTATACCTCTAGCGCGGCCTCCGGCCGCAACCCAAACGAACAGCAAGACGCGTGCCGGAGGCAGGCCGGTGGCCTTGAATGCACGAAAACCGGCCTGAAGTCAGGCTACTGCGAGAGTGTGAGGACTGCGTCACAGTGTGAAGGTGGTTCCGCACCGGATACTTGGATACCGGGACGGGGTGCGGTTTAACACCTTGTTATTCCGTCCGATTGTCAGGTTGTGAGCAGGATGTCAGAACTCGGTGCGGTGTGTAGAAAGGGTGTCACTAAAAGGGAGTGACGGTTCCGGAAGGCCAGGCGATGGTGCAGACGTACCAGTCGAAGTCCTCGCCGGTGATGGTCTCGACGAAATCTCCCAGGAGCACGCCGTCGACGTAGACCTTGACCCACACGGTGTTGGAAGCCTGGCGCACCGATCCCGGGTAGTCGTGGACGAACACGGTGTAGGTCCCGTCGAGCGGATCGGAGATGTTGATGTTCTCCGGGCCGTCGCCCGGGATGTCGTCCCGGTCAAGCCGCGGGTTGTCGCCGTCGTAGCCCGCCTGGCCCCACTCGAGCGTGAACGAGCCGAAGGGAACGCAGTTGGCGTAGAAACAGTCGAGGTTGCTTCGCGGCGTGCCCCCCGGGGCCAGGAGGTGCAGGTCCATGTCGTCGCCCGAGTACTGCCAGTACATCTCGATCCACAGGTCCTGGGTGGGTGTGACCGTGGTGGTGGCGTAGCAGCGGTCGCTGGTCTGGCCCAGGTCGTTGACCACCACCAGCGAGGCGATGTAGTCGCCGGCGAAGTCCACCTCGGTGGTGCGGGTGGCGCCGACTCCCCACAGGATGGCTCCCGAGCCCGGCGGGAAGGCGAAGATCTCCCAGCGGTACTCGTCGATGGCGCGGCCGTTGGTGTCGTATGACTGGGACCCGTTCCAGGTCACGGTCTGAAAGGGCACCGCCTGGGTCGGGGTGACCGAGCAGACCGCGATCGGGCCCTCGCCCTCGGGCGGGGAGGCGAAGGCGTTCAGGTCCACGCGCACCTCGTTGGTGTCCTTGTCGTTGGCGAACAGGCTCAGGATGCCCGTGTCCTGGCCCACGTCGGTCGGGTCGTAGCCCACGCTCACGCTGAGCGTGTCGCCCACGTCGAAGGTGCTGCCCCCGGGCGGCGAGGCCAGCAGCCTGAACTCGTTCGCCGGGGTGTTGGTGGTGATCTGCACGTCGTGCAGGGTGCAGGGATCGCTGCCCACGTTGGAGATCAGCACGTCTCTGGTGTCGGAAGAACCCACCTCGAGCACCCCGAAGTTGACCGCGAACGGGGTGACCTGGATGTCGCAGGCCTGCTCGACCGCGTTGCCTATCAGCACCACGGTGCCGGTCAGGCCGGTGGCCGGGTCGGCCGACTGGTCGTTGGAGTAGATCTCGGCCCCGCCCGAGTCCGAGCCGGCCGTCAGGGGGAAGTACCGCACCGTGATCGGGAGCATCTGGCCGGGCGCCAGGTCGGTGGGCATGTTGGGGAGGTTGGACAGGGAGAAGTCAGCGCTGGAGCCGTCAGCCATGGACACGTCGATCAGGTTCAGCACCTCCAGGCCGCAGCTCTCCAGGTCGAACGTCTCGAACGCCTCCACACCTACCTGGACGTTGCCGAAGTCCAGAAGCAGCGGGTCCGGGCACACGCGCGGCGCCACTCCGCGGCCGGACAGGTTGACCAGCACCTCGGGCTCGTTGATGTCGGTCGAGCCCACCAGCATGCGGTCGAAGTGCTCGCCGCCCCAGCGGGGGGCGAACGTCACCGTGAAGTGCTTCTCCTGACCCGGCTCCAGATCCCCCGGGATGCCCGAACCGGTCAGGTCGACGGAGAACTGGGTGTTGTAGCCGCCCATCAGGTCCACGCGCTCCACTTGCAGCGTGCGCTGGCCCTGGTTGCGCACCGTGACCACCCGATCGATCTCGCCGTCCATGTCGCCGTCGCCGAAGGCCAGGACGAACTGGTCGCGGTCCACCTGGTCGTTGCACAGCTCGCCGGCTCCCGCGCAGGACGGGTCGCTCTCGGCGCCCTCGCAGTCGGCGAAGCACACCTGGATCTCGGGCGTGACCGCCTCGCCGCGCAGGTCCACGATCACCGTCTGGTGTTCGCTGAGGTCGAAGTGCGTGGTGAACGAACCGGTGTCGGCGCCCGCCTCGGCCGGGGCGTAGATCACCTCGATGACCAGGTCGTGCCCCGGGGTGATGTACAGGGGATCCTGCTGGCTGTAGTCAAGGATGAAGTCCGGGCTGGTCGCCGGGTCGAGCTCCAGGCCCAGAAACTGCAGTTCGCCCTTGCCGCTGTTGCGCAGGAACAGGTAACGGTGGTGCACCGTGCCCGCGTCCACCAGGCCGAAGTCGACCGAGATCCGGTCCGTCTCGGGTAGATCGGTCATGTCCCCAAGGACGGGCGAGCCCGGCGTCGGGCTCACGTGGTATTTCTCCAATTTGGGAGTGGCCTCGTGTATCCCGACGTCCCCGCAGTCGCACGCGGTCGTCGCCAGGAGCAACAGGCAAGCTGCCACGGCTACCGTGATCGCGGAAGGCTTCATCTGACCTCCGGTGTGTCAGCGAGTCCCGCTTGCGACGTGCGAAGGTGCGTGTGCGGGGCTCTTTGCTCTAGTATCGCACTCCTGGGTGTCTGAGACAAGTTGTCCTGGCGTCGTTGTCAACTCTAGGTGGGGTGGGGGATGGCTGTCAAGCCGTTTGATTGGGTTCAAGCCCGGGCCGGGGTGGCCTCCGCAGTCGTCATGCGCTAGAATCGTGGTGAGGTTTGGAGGTTCCCATGAAAATCCGGATGCGATTCCTGGCTGTTGCCACGCTCGTGACCATCGGGTGCTGGTGTTTCGGCGGGTGTGTCTCGTACTCCTCCGGTGGGCCGGATGCCGGCGATGACGTCGAAGGCATATTCGATGCGGACGGGGCGGACGACGGGGGAGGCGTCGACGGGGATGGTGTCGCGCCGGACGGCGACGGCGGGGGAGGCGACGACGGGGGTGGTGTCGACGGCGATTGCGTGGTCGCGGAGCCGTTGACGGTCCGCCTGCAGATCGGCGAGGACCCGTGGGGGTGCCCGGACTGCTATGGCGAGACGGCCGGGCCCGCCCAGGTGTTGCTCAAGCGCAGATCGGACGAACATCAGACATCCGAGGTGTGGCTGCTGTTTCGCGACGAGAGGTTCGTCGCCAAGACCTTCGCGAACCTGCCCGAAGGGCGCGAGATCCCGGTGAAGGTGGGCGAGCGGTTCTGGGGGCGGACGGTCGTGGATGCGCCCTGGTGGATCAGCCAGAGCATGGAGCTGCGCGAGGGCGGCCCGGACGGGAACCTGCGGTTCTTGCAGCTGGATTTCGATTTCAACTTCCCCGGGATCGAGGCCCGCTGCCCGCCCGTCGAAGACGGCTGGGGCTGCGGCGAGGTCATCCACCCGCAGGTGACCTTCCGCCCGCATCCGGACCTGTCCGAGGTGAGCCTGGAGCAGGGAGGCTCGGCCTGGATCGGCGGACAGGGGCTCGGGTACCACGTCTTCGTCGGCGACCTGCACCAGTACCTGACCATGGAGTGTGACGACGTGCCCATGGGCTGGATGCAGAGCGCTGTGCTGGAAACCACCCGTGTGTCCCAGTGCCGCTGCGCGGCCCAAACCGACTGCGCCCGCGGCTTCGTGTGCGACGACCACGCGCACGCCTGCGTGCCCGACCTGTGCCCGGGGATCTCCTGCACGGCCGGCGAGGCCTGCGATCCGTACACAGGTCGGTGCGTGCCCGTGCCGGAGGGCGTGCAGTGCACGAGCCACGCCGACTGCGGGGACGCGCGGGTGTGCAACCGGTTCACCGGCCGGTGCCTCGACGACTTCTGCCAGATCGTCGACTGCGCCCCTTGTAGCGCGCTGCTCGGGCGCTGCTACGAGTGCCTGCATAACTGCGACTGCTGGCCGGCGGTGTGCGATCCGCAGACGGAGACGTGCAGGCCGGGCTGCGCGCGCGACAAGATCGACTTCACCCGGGGCAACCCGGAAAGCTTCGAGCTGTTCTTCGTCTGCATCGAGGACGTCCTGGACGATCCCTCCGACCTGCTTTCGCAGTTCCTCGACGGCGTCCAGTGCGGGGGTTCGGGGCCGCAGGGCGTCTGTGATCTCGCGAGCGAGGTTTTCTGCGCGGGGGCCGTCGAGTACGAGGGGCCCGACTCACGGGCCGTGTCCCACCAGCAGTGGACGGGGCTGTGCGCCGTCACCAGGCTTCCGGTGGTCGGGCGGATCGCGGGCGGCTACTACTTGCCTTGACGGCCCGTTTGTGACCTGCGGTCGGACGGTGCTATACTGCCGTCATGAGCGATCCCGCGGCCAACAGGAAGCGGCCCGCGACGTACGCCGATATCGAGGCCCTGCCGGAGCACCTGGTGGGCGAGATCATCGGCGGCCGGCTCGTCGCCTCGCCGCGGCCCTCTCCCATCCACGTCCGGTCCGCCTCGGACCTTGGTGCCCTCCTGAGCTTCCCCTTTCGGTTCGGCAGGGGCGGCCCCGGAGGCTGGTGGATCATCGCCGAGCCGGAGCTCCATTTCGGCAAGGACATCCTGGTGCCTGACCTCGCGGGCTGGCGCCGCGAGAGGATGCCGGTGTTGCCGGAGACCGCCTGGTTCGAGCTTGCGCCGGACTGGGTATGCGAGGTGCTCTCTCCCTCGACCGCCCGGTTCGACCGCGGCGAGAAGCTCGGCTTGTACGCCCGCGAGAAGGTGGCGCACCTGTGGCTCCTGGATCCCCTGGCCAGGCTCCTGGAGGTGTTCCGATTGGAGGGAGGGAACTGGGTGCTCGTCTCGGTCCATACCGAGAGCGCCGTGGTTCGCGCGGAGCCATTCGATGCCATCGAGCTGGACCTCGACCTGGTCTGGGGTGGAGGCGGCCAGGAGGGAGGTTGAACGATGCGATGGGTGCGCTGGTTGGTGGTCGGTCTACTGGTCGTCGGCGGGGCGGGCTGCAGCGACGGGGGGACGGACGGCGGTGACGGGGGAATGGAGTGCCGGCCCGACGATGTTCACCGGATCTCGTTCGGCCAGGAGGACACCGCGTTCTTCGTCGGGCCCTACCTGGGGCACACCACCGGTACGTCGGTGGCCGTCGGATGGGAGACAGAGCTGGAGGGGTCCACCGTGTTGGAGTACGGGGCGGACGAGTCGTACGGGTCGAGCGTCGAGGGGGAGGCCGGGACCATGCACCAGGTAGTGGTGGCGGGGTTGGAGCCGGATACGCGGTACCACTACCGGGCGTGCACGGACGGGATCTGCACCTCGGACCTCATGTTCTCGACGGCTCCGCTGCCGGGCCAGCCGTTCAGGTTCGCGGTCTACGGCGACACCCGCTCGGATCCGTCGCAGCACCGGGCGGTCTCGCTGAACATCGTGGCCGACGAGCCGGCGCTGGTGTTCAACGTGGGCGACATCGTGGCCGACGGGAACATCCGGGAGGAGTTCAAGCAGATGCATTTCGACCCGACCCGGCTGATGGGCCACTACGCGCCGGTCTACGTGGCGATCGGCAACCACGAACGCAAGGACACCGAGGGAGTGCACTTCGTCGACTACTTGATGATGCCCGAGGACCCGGACGTTCCCCAGCCCGAGACGAGTTTTTCGTTCGTCTGGGGCGACGCCTTCTTCCTGGTCTTCGACGCCACCCTGGACCGCCTGGACAGCATCTTTTTTCCGATCGACGACTTCGAACCGCCCCTGTGGCTGTGGCTGAACGAACAGGTGACCTCCTCCGCGGCGCAGAACGCCCGCTGGCGCTTCGCCTTCACCCACTACCCGGCCGACTCGGTCTGCGGCAATCCCGAAGAATACGGCTGGCCCGAGGCGGCCGTGCGCGAGTATATCATCCCGCTGCTTGCCCAGAACGGCTTCCAGGTGTACTTCGCCGGCCACGTGCACGACTACGAGCGCTTCGACTTCGACGGTTTTTTGGTGTTCACCACCGGCGGGGGCGGGGCCGGGCTGGACCAAGAGGACTCCTGCCACAAAGAGGTGGCCGAGGCCCGCATGCTGCGCTGCATCCACCACCACATGACCGTGGACCTGGGCTGCGACAGCGCGCACATCCGCGCCGTGGACGTGGACGGCCGGGTCTTCGATCAGGTGACCCTCCACCCAGACGGCTCGTTCGAGGTCCGTAACGAGTAGGCCCGTCCCGCATCGATTCAATACCTTGACGTATCAGGGCTAATCCGCGAGACTGTACCAGTCTGAATACCAAAGTCAGCCGGAGGACGGATTGACAGCGCTGGATTCGCGTTCGGTTTTTTCGTGCCTGGTCGTGGCGGCGGCTACGATCCTGATGGCGGGCTGTGAGCGTGAGCCGCTGGATCTGGACTGCACGGCCCTGCAGCCGGGAGACCTGGCGGTGTCCGAGCTGAGCCGCAAGCAGGGCGTGCCGAAGGCCTGGTGGATCGAGCTGTACAATCCCACTGACGGCGAAAAGGACCTGTTGGGCGTGATCATCAACATCAAGACGCTGTCCGGTAGTTCCGATTATGATCTGGTAGTGCGCGACCGGTCGCTGACCGTCGGGGCGGGCGACTACATAGTGCTGGGCCGTATCTACGAGAACGACGACAACGGCGAGCGGCCCGAGCACGTGGACTACTTCTTCGAGGACGACTTCGTGGCCGATCTCTTCAGCGACGGAATCGTACAGGTCTTGGCCTGCGGCGAGGCGACGGACGACATCGAGGTCGACTGGGTCGAATTCCGCGGCGTGCCAAACCAGGGCAGCCTGGCGTTCGACGGCGGCCTGGAGTTGACCGCCGAGGCCAACGACGAGATGGAAGACTGGTGCGTGGACGACACCGAAGCGGACGTTTCGGGAACCCCGGGAGAGATGAACCTGCCATGCGAATGAGAAATAGAAAATACTTCCTGCCCGCGGCGCTGATGGTCGCGCTGGTGTTGCCGACGAGCGGTTGCTTCGGCGGTTCCAAGCGCGCCCGGCGCCTGAAGAAGTCCGAGATCCAGAAGCGGCTGAAGGCGTTCGAGACCCCGGGCGTGCTGGTCGGCGAGTTTCCGCTGGCCCGCCGTGCCATCGTGGACGGCGACACCGTCAGGGTGGCCGGGCTGGACACCAGCACGCGGCTGCTGGCCATCGACACCGAGGAGACCTTCAAGTCGGACTCTGACAAGCGCCTGTTCGAGGCCGGCTTCGACGCCTACCTGAAGGCCAAGCGCGGGGACTCGCTCAAGCCGGTCAAGGCGGCCACCCCGTTGGGCGAGGATGCGAAGGAGTACGCCGTGAAGTTCTTCGACGGCGTCCACACCGTCCGGCTCGAGCGCGACCACCCCAAGGAGATCCGCGGGCGCTTCAATCGCTACCTGACCTACGTGTTCGTCAAGCGCGAGGGCGAGTGGGTCAACTACAACATCGAGTGCGTGCGAACCGGCATGAGCCCGTACTTCACTAAGTACGCTTACTCGCGCCGCTTCCACGACGAGTTCGTGGCCGCTCAGAAGGAGGCCCGGGAGAAGAAGCTCGGCATCTGGAACCCTGATCTGCAGCACTACCCCGACTACCCCGAGCGCCTGGGGTGGTGGAACGCCAGGGCGGACTTCATCCGCGAGTTCGAGCGCGAGGCAGAGGGCAAGGACAACTACATCGTGCTGACAAACTGGGACGCCCTGCGCCGGCTGGAGCAGAACGAGGGCAAGGAGGTCGTGGTGCTGAGCACGGTCGGCAAGATCAAGCTCGGCGACAAGGGGCCCACCCGGGTGATGCTCAGCCGCCGGATGCTGGGCGACTTCCCGCTGATCTTTTTCGACAAGGATGTGTTCGGCAGCTCCGGGATCGCGCGCTTCAGGGGCGAGTTCGTCAAGGTGACCGGAACCGTCACCCGCTACCACGACAAGTACAAGAAGCGCGACGAACTGCAGATCGTGATCAACCTGCCCGGCCAGGTGGTCGGCTCGGACAAGGTGCCCGACTACTCTGGATGGGACACCGAGGGGCGCGAGGAGCAGGCCGAGATCGAGGCCGAGCGTCTGCGGGAGAAGGAACAAAGCGAGGAGGAAAGTCATGCTCCGTGAAAGACTTCACCACTCGGCTGCGGCCGTTTGCCTGGCGGGCCTGCTGGCCGTCGGGTGTCCGGACGGGAGCGGGGACGAAGGCGAGTGCAAGGCCGGGCTGCTGGCCGGTGATCTGGTGGTGACCGAGATCATGGCCAACCCCGCCGGCACTGACGACGGCAAGGAGTGGTTCGAGATCCACAACCCGACCTCCGCGGCCATCGACCTGACCGGCGTCCGGCTCGAGGCCGCCAAGGCCGACGGGTTAAGCGACAAGTCGCACCTGATGGGCGCCGTAGATATCCAGCCGGGCCAGTACCTGGTGCTCGGCGGCGTGCTCGACGAGGTAAAGCCCGACTACGTGGACTACGCCTACGCCGCCGACCTGGGCGGGCTGTACAATGGCAGCGGCCGGATCACCCTGTACTGCAACGAGGCCCTGGTGGACCGGGTGGTGTACGCGGAGATGCCCGACGGCAGGTCCCTGGGGTTCGACGGCGCCCTGCCCCCGGACTCCGTCGTCAACGACGACCTCGATTCATGGTGCGAGTCGGAGGTGGAGTACGAGACCGGTTCGTTCGGCACCCCCGGAACGGCGAACGAGATCTGCGAGGGCGTTCTTCCACCCACGAGGTGCATGGAGGGCGACCAGGAGCGCGACGTGATCGCCCCCTTGCCCGGGGACCTGGTGATCACCGAGTTCATGGCCAACCCCAGCGGCACGGACGGGGGCAAGGAGTGGTTCGAGGTATACGTGGGCCGGAACCTCGACCTGAACGGCTTGCGCCTGGGAACCACCGCCGACGACCTCGAGGACCAGGTGTCCTCGCTCGCATGCGTACCGGTCTTCGCCGGCACCTACCTGGTGTTCGCCGCCTCGGACGATCCGGTCGAGAACGGCGGCTTGCCGAGGGTGGACTGGATCATCGATTTCTCCCTGGGCAACACGAGCGGCGAGCTGTACCTGGCCTACGGCGAGCAAATGCTCGACGGGATCGCGTGGACGGGAAGCCTCGACGGGGCGTCCACCTCGCTGGAGCCGACCCTTGTAGACCCGGACCAGAACGACGACGAGAGCTACTGGTGCGCCGGGACCGAATCGTACGGCGACGGCGACCTGGGCACGCCCGGGGCGGCCAATCCTTCCTGCGGGATCTCGCCCGAGGGCAAGTGCTACGAAGGCGACAGCCTTCGCGACCTGAATCCCCCGGCGGCCGGGAACCTGGTGATCACCGAGTTCATGGCCAATCCCAGCGGTACGGACGGGGACAACGAATGGTTCGAGGTGTACGTGACCGCGAACGTGGACCTGAACCACCTGCAGGTGGGCAAGACTCCCGGCAGCGTGGAGTTTTCATTGCCCGGCGGCGAGTGCCTGGCCGTGGCCGCCGGAACCTACGTCGTGTTCGCCCCGTCCGCAGACCCATTGCTCAACGGCGGCCTGCCGCGGGTGGATTTCCTCATGGACATGACCCTGGGAAATGCCAACTCCGGATTTTTTGTTGGATACGAGGACCAGGTGCTCGACGCGATCACCTATACGTCCACCACCAGCGGCGCGTCCACTGCCCTGGAGCCCCGCCTGACCGGCACGGACGAGAACGATGATGAAAACTACTGGTGCGCAGGCAGCGAGCCGTACGGTGACGGCGACCTGGGCACGCCCGGGGCGGCCAACACACCGTGCGGGATCTCGCCCGCGGGCCAATGCTACGAGAACGATCAGCTGCGCGACCTGAACCCGCCGGTGGCCGGCGACCTGGTGATCACCGAGTTCATGGCCAACCCCAGCGGCACGGACGGGGGCAAGGAGTGGTTCGAGGTGTACGTGGCCGCGGACGTGGACCTGAACCACCTGCAGGTGGGCAAGACGACCCCCGGCACGGTGGAGTTCGTCGTGCGCGGCGGCGACTGTCTGAGCGTCGACGCCGGAACCTATTTCGTATTCGCCGCCTCGGACGACCCGGCGGTCAATGGCGGCCTGCCGCAGGTGGACCTGTTGCTGGACATGACCCTGGCAAACACGGACTCCGGCATCTTCGTGGGCTACTCGGATGAAGTGTTCGACGCGATAACCTACGCGTCCGCGGCAAGCGGTGCGTCCACGGCCCTGGAGCCCCGCCTGACCGACCCGGCGGAGAACGATAACGAGAGCTACTGGTGTGCCGGCAGCGAGCCATACGGAGACGGGGACCTGGGCACGCCCGGGGCGGACAACACGTCGTGCGGGATCGCGCCCGCGGGCCGGTGCTACGAGAACGACCAGCCGCGCGACCTTGTCTCTCCGGTGGCCGGCGACCTGGTGATCACCGAGTTCATGGCCAACCCGGACGCGGTGGGCGACGCCGTGGGCGAGTGGTTCGAGGTGTACGTGGCCGCGGACGTGGATTTGAACCACCTGCAGGTGGGCAAGACCCCCGGCACGGTGGAGTTCTCGGTGCGCGGCGGAGACTGCCTGGCGATTACAGCAGGCAGCTTCGTAGTGTTCGCCGCCTCCGACGACCCGCTGGTCAACGGCAACCTGCCGGGAGTGGATTTCCTCATGGACATGAGCCTGGGCAACACGGGCCCCGGCATCTTCGTGGGCTACGCCGACGAGGTGCTGGACGAGATCACCTACACGTCCGCGTACACCGGCGCGTCCACCGCCCTGGAACCCAACCTGACCGACCCGGTCGAGAACGACAACGTTCTCTACTGGTGCGAGGGCAGCGAGCTGTACGGTGACGGCGACCTGGGAACGCCCGGGGCGGTCAATACGTCCTGCGGGATTGCGCCCGCGGGCCAGTGCTTCGACGCCGGTATGCCGCGCGACAAGGTCCCGCCCGTGGATGGCGACTTGGTGATCACCGAGTTCATGGCCAACCCCAGCGGTACGGACGGGGACAAGGAATGGTTCGAGGTGTACGTGGACGCGGACGTTGACCTGAACGGCCTGCAGTTGGGCGAAGACCCGGCCGCCCCGGACGACAGCCTGCCAGAGGGCGACTGCCTGGCGGTGACCGCCGGCAGCTACGTGGTGTTCGCCGCCTCCGACGACCCGGCCATCAACGGAGGCCTGCTCGATGTGGACTTCACGTTCGACTTCAGCCTTACCAACTCGGACTCGGGCCTGTTCGTGGGCCTGGGCGGCGTCGCGCTGGATCAGATCACCTGGACGACCACGACGGAGGGGGCGGCCACCAGCCTGGACCCGGCGGACTGGGTGACCTGGTGCCCGGCCGCCGATACATACGGCGACGGCGACCTGGGCACCCCCGGGACGGCCAACCCGAGCTGTCCATAGGAAGGTTTCGAGGCCTCCATGCGCCTGCGCTCCCTGTCGTTGCTGACACCCTGCCTGGCCCTGGCGGCCGCTGCGGGCTGTGGTCCGTCCGATAACGGCAGCGACTGCGGGCCTTCTGTGGGCACGGTGTCGCGCGTCATCGACGGGGACACGGTTGAACTCGGAAGCGGCGAGAGGGTGCGCTACCTGATGATCGACACCCCCGAGTGCACCGGCGTGAAGGACGACTGCTACGGCCAGGAGGCCAAGGACTACAACGCGGCCCTGGTGCTGGACCGACAAGTCGAGATCTCCTACGACGTGGAGTGCACCGATGTGTACGACCGGCTGCTGGCGTACGTGGAGGTGGATGGCGTCGAGGTCAATGCCCGCATGGTGGAGTTCGGCTACGCCTGTGTGCTGTACATTCCGCCCAACGGGGAGGACCGCCGGATCGAGTACATGAACCTGGAAGCCGAGGCCCGCTCGGCCGGGCGCGGCCTGTGGGGCGCCTGCCAAGAGGTGACCTGTGATTGATTATTACCGTTCACCTTTTTTTCAGCGGGCAGGCGGCCGGTTTCTCGGGCGGGCCGGGGTAGGGGTAGCGGCCGGCCAGGCCCTCGTCGACCAGGCGCTGGTTGAGGTTGATTCCCTTGCAGACCACGTAGGCCAGCCGGCGGCCGTACTTGCCGCGCTCGGTGCCGATTACATCGACCGCGGACCCTTGGGGGCAGAGCTGCCTGGCCAGGCGGGTGGCCGCCTTGCCGCAGGCGAAGACCTGCTCCAGCGACATGCCCCAGAGATCGGCCTGGCGGGCGCCGCGCCGGCGCGAATTGTCGTCGAAGCCCGACTCGGCCGTGTCGATGCCGAGCATGCGGACCACGACCGTCTCGCCTTCCGGCCCGCACGTCACGGCAGGCGTGTCCCCGTCTTCCCAGAACCGGAGTACGCAAGGCTCGGGCGCGTGTTCGGCGATCATCTCCTCGAGGCCGGGGATCGGGGCCGGTTCGGCCTGCGGTCTGGCCTTCTGGTAGCGAACGGGCTCAGGGGGACAGGCGATGGTGAACATGCTCACTAGACCGATAAAAAACACCGCCCGCATCGTATTCTCCCTCCTCCGGCCAGGGTACACCCCAACCCGGCGCACCGCAACCGCCCTGGCCATGCTCGGGCTGGCCCTGCTGCTGCTCCGGCCGGCCGATGCGCCGGCCAACGACTACGGGTTGTTCATCGAGGTGGAGACGGAAGAGGATCTGCTCGACCTGCTGGCCGCCCAGGAGATCGATCAGGACGAGTACGACTCCCTGGTCGAGCTGCTGGCCGACGGCGTTGATCTGAACACCGCCGACCGGGACGAGCTCTACGCCCTTCCCAACCTGACCTACGCCGACGTGGACGCCATCCTGGGTTACCGGGACGAGGCCGGCAACATCGACGACCCGCTGTCGCTGGTGACCGCCGAGGTCCTGTCGGCCCGCAAGCTCGAGGCCGTCGCCTCGTTCCTGATCATCCGCGACTCCGATCCGGCCCTGTACGCCACCCGCGGGCGGTTCCGCTACATGACCACCTCCGTGGCCGGCGACACGGACGTGCCTTCGATGTGGCTGTCCGGGAAGGTGTCCACCTTCCGGAACCTCGACGTGGGCCTGGTGGGCGTGCTGACCCGCAACCGACTGTCCGACGTGGCCTACGATCCCAACCGCGACGCGTTGAGCGCCCGCGAGCCCTCGGTCCAGGTCCACGTCCCCAAGTTCTACCTCCAGTGGGAAACAAAGAGCTGGCACCTGGTGGCGGGCACCTACCGGATCGGCTTCGGCCAGCGGCTGACCTTCGACAACACCACCTGGTACGCGCCCAACGGCATCAAGCTGGACGAGACCATCAACTACAGCCAGGACATGACCAATGCCTGCAAGGAGTCGAACAGCGACGAGCTGGATTCACAGTGTAGAGACGCGGAGGGGAACGTCTACCAGTCGCCCGACTACAAGTGGACCGATCGGCTCCGCGGAATCGCCGCCGGGCTAAAACACTTGGAGATAGGCGAGGGTTGGCTGCAGGCATTTGGTTTCTTCTCGTACCAGACTCGCTCGATTTACCAGTACGAGATCTACGACCGAGGTCGTTGTAAGGATCCGCTCGATAATGAGGACGAAGCCTGTGATGCTCCCTGGGTTTTCCTGCGCCAGAACGACCTGCTCGAGCCCACCTCTCGTTTCAAGCAACACACCCTGCCGGATATGTTCAACGAGTTGCTGGGCGGTGGGAACGTCTCGTACTTCTTCGACCGGCGCACCCACCTGGGCGTGACCGGCTACGGCGCGGACATCTCCTGGCTGGTACAGGGCCTGGACCTGGACTTCCAGGAGTGGTCCCGGCTGCCCTATGGCGGCCCCTTCGGCGCGGTCGGCCTGGACGTCGCCTGGGGCCGCGACCGGCTCGACCTTTTCCTCGAGGCGGCCCGCTCCTTCGACGGCCAGCCGGCCGGCGGGGGCTGGGCGGTCATCCTGCGCTCCACCGTGACCTGGAAGAAGCACGAATTCGAGGCCGTGATGCGTTACTACGACAAGAACTTCGCCAACCCCTACTCCCGACCGCTCTCGGCCGCCGACGAGCACGACGGCCTGCGGGCCAGGGACGAGGCCGGGATGCGGCTGCGCTACACCGGCCATGTGGGCGACCTGCAACTGCGCGCCACGAACGACTTCTGGGCCCAGCTGTCAGACGAGGCACCCAAGCTGAAGTTCAAAGTCCGGGCGGACTACGAGGTGGAGCGCTGGTTCATCCCCGGCTTGTGGTACGAGTTCCAGGACAGGGACCTTTCCGACGGCGGCCACAACGAATTTTGTTTTGAGTCACCCTTCGAGGAGGTCGAGGGCGAGCCGGTTCCGTGCTCCGGAGAGAAGCATCAGGCCGGGGTCCAGCTCAAGTTCCTGCCCTTGCGCGACCTGTCGATCACCGCCAAGTACCAGCACAGCTGGATGGACGAACGCTGGATGAAGGATACAGATGAAAATGATCCCGACAGCGAGCGCCGGGATGTATATTCCGACAGCTTCCGCCAGAACATGGCCGCCTGGCTGGTGGTCATATACAAGCCCGTTCCACAACTGCGCCTGCGAGCCCGGGCACGTTACCTGTTCGATGCCCTCTTGTACAACGAACACCTGGAACAATCGCTGTGGTTCTACCTCGAGGCGGCCTACTGGTACGAGCGCGACTTTCGTATAAAGCTGCGCTACGAGATCTTCTCGTGGCTCGACGACCGCGAATCGACCGCCGAGCGCGATCCCAACCCGGCCCACTGGCTGCGCCTCGAGCTCGAATATCGTTTCTGAGGAGACTCACACATGTCCGTGACAGACCTGGCCCGCGATGGACACGTGGCCACCTTGTGGCTCGATAACCCCGCCAAGCACAACGCCATGGGCCTCGAGCTGTTCGAGGAGCTGCCCGAGCGCATGGCCGAGCTCGACGCCGACGAGCAGGTGCGGGTGGTTGTCCTGGCCGCCCGGGGCAAGAACTTCAGCGTCGGCCTGGACCTCAAGGGCGGCATGGGCGCAGAGTTTTCCGAGCACCTGGCCGGCGGGCTGGCGGGCCAGCGCGACAAGCTCTACCGGGACATCAAGCGGCTGCAGCGCGCCAGCGACGTGTTCGCCGACTCGCCCAAGCCGGTCATCGCCGCGGTCCACGGCTGGTGCGTGGGCGGGGCGCTCGACTTGATCGCGGCCTGCGACCTGCGCTATGCCGTCTCCGACGCCAGGATCAGCCTGCGCGAGACCCGCGTGGCCATGGTGGCCGACCTGGGGTCGCTGCAGAGGCTGCCCTTCATCCTGAACCAGGGCTGCCTGCGCGAGCTGGCCTTCACCGGCCGGGACTTCGATGCGGCCGAGGGCAGGCGGATGGGCCTGTTCAACGACGTGTTCGACGATATCCAGAGCATGATGGAGGCGGTGGCCGACAAGGCCCGCGCCATCGCGGACAACCCGCCCCTGACGGTCCAGGGCGCCAAGCAGGTGCTCAACCGCATGCAGGCCGAGCAGATCCGCGCCGCGCTCGACTACGTGGCCCTGTGGAACGCCTCCCATCTGGCCTCCGAGGATCTCATGGAGGCCATGGCTGCCTTCGTCCAGAAGCGCAAGCCGGAGTTTTCGGGCAGGTGAGCAAAGGGATGGGCGAATCATTGGGCAGATTCGAGTTGCTGGGACAGATCGCCACGGGCGGCATGGCCGAGATCCACATGGCTCGCCAGCGGGGCATGGAGGGTTTCGAGAAGCTGGTGGTGATCAAGCGCCTGCTGCCGGAGCTGGCCGAGAGAACAGAAATCGTCAACCTGTTTCTCAACGAGGCCCGCATCGCCGCCCGCCTCAACCACCCCAACGTGATCCAGATCTACGACCTGGGCAAGGAGGGCCACAGCTACTACATCGCCATGGAGTACATCCAGGGCGAGAACCTTCGGATCGTGCTGAAGAGTTGCGCCGAGCGGGAGCGCCTGTTGCCCCTGCAACACGCGCTTGAGATCGCCAGGCAGGTCTGCGAGGGGTTGCACTACGCCCACACCAAGAAGGACGTCACCGGCCAGCCGCTCGACATCGTCCACTGCGACATCAGTCCGCAGAACATCCTCGTCTCCTTCGACGGGGTGGCCAAGGTGGTCGACTTCGGCATCGCCCGGGCGGCCGCCACCCTGGAGCAGACCGACCCCGGCCGGGTGCGCGGCAAGCACAGCTACATGTCCCCGGAGCAGTGCCGGGGCAAGCCTCTCGACGCCCGATCGGACCTGTTCTCCGCGGGGGTGGTGTTCTGGGAGCTGTGCACCGCGCGGAGGTTGTTCAAACGCTCCAGCCCGGTAGAGACATTCAAGGCAATCGTGAGCGGGACGGTGATCTCGCCCAGAAAGTACAATCCGCTGATCTCCGAGGACCTGGAAGCGGTCATCATGTGCTGCCTGGACACCGATCCGGACCGGCGCTTCCAGACCGCCTTGCAGATGGGCATGGCCATCGACAAGGAGCTCAACAAGCTTCCGCAGGAGTCCGGCAGCATGCAACTCGGGGTGTTCATGCGCCGGCTGTTCTCCGACAAGCTGGAGAATCTCCAACGGATCGAGGAGGCCCGGGCCCGGGGCGAACAACTGGAGGATGACTGGTACCTGGCCAGCGAGGATTCCTCGAGTTCGGTCTCGTCGTCCTCCGGGACCGACAGCCCACAGCCGTCCGTCAGCGCTCCTGCCGAAAAACGGGAACCGGTTCAACCACCCGGCGAGCAGGCCGGATCGGCGAAGGGGAGATCGTCCGGCCGCCGGGCCCTGCGGCTTGGGCTGGTGGCGGTGCTGGGACTGATACTGCTGACGGCCCTGGGGGTTTTATTCCACACGCAGTTGAAGGCCTTGTTCGGCCTGGCGGGCGAGCCGACCGGGGCCCGCATCGAGATCAACTCTACTCCAGCAGGCGCCGCGGTCTTCCTGGACGACGAGCAGCGCTGCACCACGCCGTGCGAGGTTCCGGACCTCGAGGTCGAGGTGGAGCACCGCTTGCGCGTCGTCAAGCCCGGCTACCAGGCCTGGTCTACGCTCTTCACCCTGTCCAGGGGGGAGGCCGTACGGCTGTTCGAGTTGCAGCTTGCGAAGAAGCTCGGCAAGTCCTTCGGGCAGATCGAGGTGATCACCGACCCGCCGGGTGCCAGGGTGGAACTCGACGGCAAGCTCCTGCCGAACGTCACCCCGCTGGTCCACAGGAGGGTCCCGGCCAACAGGAAGCACACCCTGCGGGCCTGGATCGACGTGCACCGGGTGTGGGTGACCACTTTCCGGCTCAAGCGCGGGGAGAAGAAGGTTCTCAGAGGCGTCTTGCCTGAGCCGTAGCCGGGGTCTGGCTGGACGACCAGATGAAGCTATCGGGCCGGTCCTGGCCGACCACGGTCACCGGGACGTCCAGGCCGATCTCGATAAGCCGCCCGGTGAGGGCTCGCCTGGCCAGGTCGGGCTCGTTGTTGGTCTGGGACAGGTGCAGGGCGAACAGGCGGCGAAGGCGGTCGCTGACGATCTGCTCCAGGGCCCCGGCCGCGCACGGGTTGGACAGGTGGCCGAGGTCCGAGCGGATGCGCTGCTTGAGCACCCACGGGTAGGGCCCGTCGCGCAGCATGTCCGGGTCGTGGTTGGACTCCAGGCCGATCAGGTCGCAGCCGCGCAGGGCCTCGACCGCCTCCGGGTTGGGGTGGCCCAGGTCGGTGGCGATCCCCAGCCTGGTGCCATCGGGCAGGTGGAACACGTAGCCCACGGGCTGGCGCGCATCGTGGGACAGGACGAACGGCTCGACCTGAAGCTCGCCCACCGAAAAAGGACGGCCGGCCCGAACCTCCACCCGCTCGCAGCGGGGCCGCCTTCCGAAGTAGACCGCCCGGGCGGTGGGCGCGGTGCAGTAGACCGCGCGTTCGGGCTTGCGGGCCAGGGCGGCCAGGCCCTTGACGTGATCGCTGTGCTCGTGGGTCAGCAGCACCGCCTCGATTCCCTCGATATCCTGGCCAAGGGTCCGAAGCCGGCGTTCGATCTCCTTGCCGGAGAACCCGCAGTCCAGCAGCAGGCAGGTGCGGCCCCAGCGGATCACGATCGCGTTGCCACCGGAGCCGGAGCCGAGAAAATGGATTTGCAGCATTGAAGACCTCGGGTCGGGTTGTACCACATTACGGAATTACGGAAAAGCGTGACAACACCGCGTCTCTCGTTGTAGATTCTCCCGACAGGTGATTGGATTCGAAGGAGCGAGGAGACTTTGATGAAACGATACTCGAGACTGCTGTTGGTAGCCCTGGTGGCCGCGGGGATGGCGTGGATCGGTTGTGCAGGAGGTGGAGAGGAAGAGGAAGACCCTCCCTTGACCGACCTGGACGTGTTGATGGCCGACGCGCCCCAGAAGGGCGACGACGGCTACCCGTCCGACGTCAAGGCCGACGGGGTTCCGCCGGCCAGGTTCACCAACCTGGTCGAACTGCAGTCGCCCGTCAGGAGCCAGGGACGCCGCGGGGTGTGCTCGATCTTCTCCACCGTGGCCCTGATGGAGCACCTCTACATCAAGGCTGCGGTGGACGCCGACCCGGACTTCTCCGAGCAGTACCTGCAGTGGTCGGTCAAGAACGAGGTCGGCTCCTTCCCGCGCTCCTCTGGCTCCAACGCCTCTTCGAACCTGCGGGCCATCACCCGCTACGGCATCGTCAGCGAAGAGGCCTGGCCGTACGAAACCAGCCAGTGGAACTCCACCGACGACCCGGAGTGCACTGGCGATGACGACGTGCCCACCAAGTGTTACACCAACGGCGATCCGCCCGAGTCGGCCGCCGACGCCGAGAAGTTCAAGCTGCCGTCCAGCCGCTGGCTGAGCTCCCAGCCGTCGAGCATCAAGGCCTTCATCCACAACAACCAGCAGGGGGTCATCGTGGGCGGGACCTTCTTCTACCAGTCCTGGAACCACGGCCGCTCCACCCTGCCGACCAACAGCGAGTACAAGGGCAAGGGCTGGGTGCTGGCCCCCAACGCCAAGGACCGCGAGGAGAGCCTCAAGAACCGGGCCGGCCACTCCTTCCTGCTGGTCGGCTGGGATGACGAGCTGGAGGTCCAGGAGGTCGACGAGAACGGCGACAAGAGAGTCGACGCCCAAGACAGTCCGGTCACCCAGAAGGGCTTCTTCCTGTTCAAGAACTCCTGGGGCACCGGCTCCTGGGGCAGCAACAGCGGCTGGTCCGGCTACGGCTGGATCTCCTACGATTACGTCGACGACCACCTGTCCGCCATCTCGGCCGCGACCCCGGTCCGCGTGATCCCCGACGAGGTCTGCGGTGACGGCGAGGACAACGACGAGGACGGAAAAACCGACTGCGACGACAGCGACTGCGCCGACGAGCCCCAATGCCAGACCGGTCCCCAGACCTACACCAACGACTCGAAAGTCGACATCCCCGACGACGACCCCGCCGGTGCCTTCTCCACGATCGAGGTCACATCCGGCGGCGAGGTCGAGGCCGTGATGGTCGAGGTGGACATCACCCACACCTACGCAGGCGACCTGGAGATCCGCCTGATCCACCCCGACGGCACCGACGTCCAGCTCCAGGAACCGACCTCCGAGTCGACCGACGACATCCACAAGACGTACCCGGTCAACGCCTTCGCCGGAAAACCCGCCGCCGGCACCTGGACGCTCAAGGTCATCGACCACGCCCGCATGGACACCGGCACCCTGGACCGCTGGACCCTGATGCTCAACTCCGACGAGGCACCCCCGCCCGAGGTCTGCGACGACAACGCCGATAACGACCTCGACGGCGCCACCGACTGCTCCGACTCCGACTGCGCCGAAGATCCCACCTGCCAGCAGTCCGCCCCCAAGACCTACGAAAACACCACTCCCACCCCCATCCCCGACAATGACCCCGAGGGCGCCGCTTCCACAATCGACGTCCCCGATTCCGGCGCCGTCACAGACCTGACCCTGGCGGTCGATATTACCCACACCTACCGCGGCGACCTCGAGATCCGCCTGACCCACCCCGACGGCACCGACATCCAGGTCCACGAACCCGACCTGACCTCGGCCCCCGACATCCGCCAGACCTTCGAAATAGACGCCTTCGACTCCAAGGACTCCGCCGGCACCTGGACGCTTCTGGTAATCGACCACGCCGCCCAGGACACCGGCACCATCAACACCTGGAGCCTGACCATCACCCGCTGAAAAGGCCCTATCCAAATCACCAGATCGTCTGCACTCCGCCGAAGGCGTGCATCTCTTCGTCCTTGGTCGCGACAACGGCCTTGTGATGAATGGCCGTGGCAACGATCAACCTGTCCGCCGGATCCTTGTGTTGCCATTCCAGGTCGGCCGCGGTCACCGCGATCTCCGGCGTGATCTCCAGCAAGCAGACACGAGGACGGGCAAGGGACTGCTTTATCCACACCAGAGAGTCCCGGTCGAAGGCAACTCGCCCGGAGGATACCAGCCAGGCAACCTCCACGCAGCTGATGGCACTGATCCCCAGGCTCTTTGCATCATCGACGGCCAGGCGAACCCTCTCCGATAAGGACGGGCAGCCATGCCCCCCGATCCACCAGATCCAGGCATGGGTGTCCAGGACCAGCATCACCCTTTATCCATCTCCCATTCTTCCGGCGGTACGGCCGGTGAGATGATGTCACCGCAGTGGATCACACTGCCTTCGAGGCTGGGAGGCTCCTCGATCGGGACGACCTTGGCCACCGGCTTGCCCCTTTTCGTCACGATGATGTTCTCTCCGGTCAGGGCGACGTCATCCAATATTGCCAGGCAGCGGGCCTTGAATTCTCCGGCTGGAATCTCTCTTCCATTGGTATCCATGGTTACAAGTCTATGGTCATAAGCAATAGATGTCAATGATTTCGGTGAGCGGTCGTGGTGGAAACTGGGTCCGGATGTGGTAGGATTTCCGGCATGAAAATGCGCGGTGCACAGATTGTGGTCAAGGCGCTCGAGGACGAGGGGGTGCGGTTCACCTTCGGGATTCCCGGGACGCACAACGTGGAGTTGTACGACGCCCTCGAGGACTCGGGGCAGATCGAGCCGGTGCTGGTGACCGACGAGCAGAGCGCGTCGTTCATGGCGGACGCGGTCTCGAGGACCACGGACCACGTGGGGGTGGTCAACGTGGTGCCGGGGGCCGGGGTGACGCATTGCCTCAGCGGGGTGGCCGAGGCCTGGATGGACAACGTGCCCATGGTGGTGCTGACCTGCGGTATGCGCACCGACACGGGCAAGGCCTTCCAGCTTCATGACATCGACCAGTTGGCGGTGCTGCGGCCGGTCACCAAGCAGGTGATCGCGGTCCGCGACCCCGGGCAGATGTACTCGTCGGTGCGACGGGCGTTCAGGATCGCGCGCCAGGGGGCGCCCGGGCCGGTGGCGGTGGAGATCCCGGTCAACCTGTTTCTGGGGACGTACCCGGAGCCAAGGCCGGGCGAGGGTGAGGGGGCGCCTGAGATTCCGCGGGCCGGGGAGGAGGAGCTTGCCCGGGCGGCGGACATGATCGAGCGGGCGGAGGGGCCGGCCATGTACCTGGGCGCCGGGGCGGTCGGGGCGGGGCCCATGCTGGTGGAGCTGGCGGAGAAGGGGAGGATGCCGGTCTGCACCACCATTCAGGGCAAGGGGGTGTTTCCCGAGAGCCACCCGTTGTGGCTGTGGAACGGGTTCGGGGCCTCGGCGCCGCGGTTCGTGCGCAAGATCATGGACGGGTGCGACTGCCTGCTGGCCATCGGGTGCCGGTTCGGCGAGGTGGCCACGGCCAGCTACGGGCTCACGCCGCCCGAAAACCTGATCCACGTGGACATCGAGCGCGGGGTCCTGGGGCGCAACTACCCGGCCAGGCTGGCGGTGTGCTCGGACGCGGCCGCGTTCGTCCGGGGGCTCGTCGGGCGGATGCCGGCCTCGACGGATCGGCCGGACCCGCGGGCCGGGATCGCGGCCGGGCACCACAAAATCAAAAAAATCTGGCGGGCCGAGCGCAGTCCGGACCGCGTCACGCCGGCGGCTTTTTTCAGTGTTTTGCAGCGGCTGGCCGGCCCGGACACGGTCTGGGTCACCGACAGCGGCAACGGGACGTTCCTGGCCATGGAGCACCTGCGCCTGGACCGGCCCGGGCGGTTCATCGCGCCGGTGGACTTCTCGTGCATGGGCTACTCGGTCCCGGCCGCGATCGCGGCCAAGATGGCCACGCCGGGAAGGGACGTGGTGGCGCTCTCCGGGGACGGGGCGCTCTTGATGACCGGCCTGGAGCTGATGACGGCCGCCGCCAACTCGGTCGGGCCGGTGGTCTGCGTGCTGCGCGACCTGGAACTGGCGCAGATCGTCCAGCTCCAGCGCACCGCCTACAACCGCGACACCTGCAGCGTGCTCGCGCCGTTCGAGGTCGAGGACCTGGCGCGGACCACTTCATGTAGATATCTTTGCGCCGAGACCGACGCCGACCTGGAGCCCGTGCTGGACGACGCGTTCGCGTATTCGCGACGCGGCGCGCCGGTGGTGGTCGAGATCCGGATCGACTACTCGAGAAAGACCTACTTCACCAAGGGCGTGATCACGACCAACTTCTGGCGCCTGTCCTGGGCCGAGCGGCTGCGCATGGGCATGCGGGCCGCAACCCGGCGGCTCAAGAAAGACTAGATCCACTCGGCCGGGTCCTCGCCCGGCAGGTAGGGCATCAGCGGGCCGGCCTCGGTGATCAGGTTGACCGTCAAGGGGCGGCCGAGTTTTTCGCGGGCGTGGTCCAGGCCGGCCTCGATCGAGGGCAGCGGTGTAAAGGCCGTGGTCGAGACCTCCTCGTGGGGCATGTCCGAGACCAGCATCAGGTCCACGCCCTCGGGGATGCGGGGGTTGAAGCCCAGCTTGAAGATGACCTCGTTGACAATGATCCGCTTGCCCACGCCCTCGGGGCACTCGCCCACGCCGATTATCACCCCGCCCGGCCGGACCACCCGGATGGCCGGGGCGATGGCCTTGGAGAACTGGTAGACGCTCCGGTTCAAAGGCGGCCTGGCGCGCACCACCACCACGTCGGCCCGCTCGGCCTCGACGCCGCCGACTTCCAGGGCTGCGCGGCAGGCTTCCCGGTGCGCCGCGACCACGTCGCCAGCGAAGAAGCCGTAGGGTCGGGCCTGGGTATCGAGCACGCAGTTCATGATGAACGGTTTTCCCAACAGTCGGGCCGCGTCCTCCATGTCGGCCCGGATGGGGTTGCCGCGGACCACTCCCAGGGTCGCCCTGGGGTGGGGCCGCATGAGGTGGTTCGAGGCGATGGAGAAAAAGGACGACACGGCCGGCAGGATGCTCTTGGCCCCGCCCGAGTAGCCGGTGAAGTAGTGGGGCTTGACCTGGCCGATGGTGATCACCAGGTCCGCGTCCAGGACCACGCGGTTGAGGTAGACCCTGGTGGGCAGGGACGAGCCGGCCACCATGGCGATCCGGCCGAGGAAGCCTGCTCCCAGATGGTAGTTCCAGCGGTGCAGCTCGCCGGCCAGCGGATCGCGGACGATGTTTGCGAGGTCTCGGGGCAGGCTCCTCAGGCCCCGGCCGGCCTCCTCGATCGCGTATTGGAGCAGGAAGCCGCCCAGCCGGGGCCTGGTCCGGCCCGCGTAGGCCAGGTTCGAGCGGTCCTTGGAATCATGGGACAGCCAGCGGTACGCGGAGGCCAGCTCCGGTTTGATGTGCGCCTGCTCGGGCCCGTGGGGGTCGTGGTTGCCGCCGGCCACGATGAAGGTGATGAGGGACGGTTCGACCGGCGGGCAGATCCGGTGAAGGGCCGCCTCGATCATCTCGTTCTTGGGAAACATCCGGGTGCGGTCGGAAACCAGAAAAACGACCTTCATTCCAGCGCGGACCCGCTCGGTCAGGGGCGCCGAGCCCACGGGCCGGCACAGGCTTTCGTCGATGGCGGCCATGAGATCGTCTTCGGGAATCGGCTCGACCGGCTCGGGCGCGATCAGCTCGACCCGCTCGACCCCCGGATGCCGGGCGATTATTTCCTTTGTGTCCTCGGTCATCGGCGTTACCCTCCCTTGTGCCGGATATGATATCGGGCCCGGCCCTAATGACACAAGAGGTTAAGGAGGGCGAACGCCGTGAAGACCGGAGTGGCCTACTTTCACACCCGCGACCCGCGCCACGTGGAGCGCGACCTGGACGACATGCTCGAGCACGGGTGCAACTTCGTGGTGCACTGCTTCTCGGAGCTAGATATGGCCTTCTACAACCAGGCCATGGAGCGAATAATCCGCCTGAGCAAGGACCGCGGCCTGGAGGTGTACCTGGACCCCTGGGGCCTGGGCGGAGTGTACGGAGGTGAGTCGTTCTCGAGGTTCGTGGCCGAGCACCCCGAGGCTCGCCAGGTCGACTGCGACGGAGCCGGCCGGCCGGCCGCCTGCCCCAACCACCCCGACTTCCGGGCGCTGCAGGCCAGGTGGATCGAGAGGGCCGCGGACCTGGGCGCGGACGTGTGCTTCTGGGACGAGCCGCACTTCTATTTCAACTTCTACGACATGTCCTCCTGGGAGAGGTGGGCCTGCCGCTGTCCGGTATGCCAGGACCTCTACAAACGGCAAACCGGCACGGCCATGCCCCAGGATCTCACCGATGAACTCGAGCGCTTCAGGCAGGAGGCGCTGGTGGACTTCCTGACCGACAACTGCCGGCAGGCGAGGAAGCTGGGCATGCGCAACTGCGTGTGCGTGCTGCCCGACGAGGGCGCCGGCCTGATCAGCCGGGCGGCCGGCACGGCCTCCTGGGAGAGGATCGCCGCCATCGAGGAGGTGGACGTCTTCGGCACCGACCCGTACTGGGTCCTTTTCGGCGGCGAGGTGCGCGAGTACGTCTCCAGGCATTGTATGGAAGTCAAGCGCCTGTGCGACCAGTACGGCAAGCAGGCCCAGGCATGGGTGCTGGCCTTCGCCGTGCCCGAGGGCCGGGAGTCCGAGGTGGGCACGGCCGTGGAAGTCATGCTCGAGTGCGGGATAGAGAACATCGCGGCATGGGCCTACCGGGGCTGCGACCTGATCGACATCCGCTGCGCCCGGCCCGAGATGGTCTGGGAGATTCTGGGAAAGGCGTTCTCGAAAGCCAGGGAGGCTACGGCTCCGTGACGGTTACGAGGTCGGCGCAGTCGATCCAGGCCTGGTCGGTGCCGATTTCGTCCTGGTGCAGGCGGTAGCCCCACAATATCCCGTTGGCGATCTTGCGATTTTCGTGGGCGGGGGTGTCGAAGATGTAGGCCTCGGTGGCGTTTATGGTGCCCACCATGACCTGCCTGCCCAGCCCTTCGTCGTAGTAGACGCTCGCGGCGATCACCCCGTCCATGACCTCCACCTGGGGCTGCAGGTTGTAGATGTAGAACTCCGCGGTCTGGAAGAAGTAGCCGTCGACGGTGTTGCCCTGCTCGTCCGGGACCTCGGCGTCCTGGACCAGGCCCTCGAAGACGAACTTGAAGCCGGTCTCGTCGCCGACCTGGAGGTAGGGCACCGGCTTCCAGACGCTGTGGTCGTGGCTCTTTTCGCCGTCCGGATCGATCAGGTCGCCGTCGCAGGCGCCGCCGTACACGCGGCCGGTATCGGGCTCGACCCGGATGTGCCAGTACACATCGAGCGGGAACTCCAGGGGCTCGTCCAGGTTCATCCAGGTCATGAACACCCCGGGCTCGAAGGTCGTCGGACCGCCCTCACCGAAGAGCGAGATGAAGAAGTTGATGTCGTACGGCACGCCGGTCCGGTTGCCCTGCAGGTCCCGAAGGCCGGCCGAGATGCGAAGCACATGGTCGCCGATCCCCAGGTCCAGCAGCGGGTCGAGGGTCGCCTCCACACCGTCGTCGTCGAGCGAAAGGGTGCCGCCCGGGCAGTCCCCGGTGGTGAAGCACGGGCCGGCCAGGGGCTCGATGCAGTCGCTTGTCAGGTCCGGGGTGCAGCGCGGCAGCAGGTTCTCCTCCGCGTCCAGGGTGCGGCGGTACAGGGTGACGGCCAGGCTGTCGGGATCGACGGGCTCGCTGAACCGCACCACCAGGTCGGCGCCCATGTCGGTGGTGATCTCCCCCAGGGTCGGCGAGGACCACTCCACTTCGGGCGGCGGGTCGTACTCGCAGGCCGCGAAAATGGCAGCCAGGACCGGTAACACGATAAGAACGTTTTTCATGTCTTTCCTCGCCTCCTCAGTACCGGAACGTCAGCCGGGCCTCGGTCATGGCGCTGGGCGTCGCGTGGCCGTGCTCGTCCTCGAGCGCGTCGCCGGGCAGGAGCACCGCGCCCTCCAGGTCGAAATAGAAATGACCCCACAGCCGGGCGGAGAAGCGCAGGTCGAACTCGGTGCCGTAGTAGTCGCCCGGCGGGCCGCCGTTGAAGTTGACCACGTCGTCGTTGATGTAGTCGCCGTCCTCGTTCAACAGGCTGACGTGCGGGTCGGTCAGGGGCGCGGCCGTCCAGGCCATCAGCACCCCGGCCCGGACGAACACGTCGTCGGTGATGTGCCAGGTGGCCTGGGGAAACAGGGCGATGCCGTTGAAGAACGCCCCGCCGGTGGCCACCCGGGTCGAGGGCAGGGCGGTCGAGCCCAGGCCCTTCAGGATTTCCGTGGCGGCCGCGGCCGTGCGCGCGGTCTCGTATGCCAGCACCTGGGGAAAGAGCAGCAGGCCCACCTTGGTGTCCTCGGCGAAGAAGAAATCGGTGAGCGTGCTGTCCGGCCGCGGATCCGCGTCGCCCGAGGCGTAGTCGAACTCCAGGGTCAGGGTGAGCGGGCCCAGGTGATAGTCGGCGATGGCGAACATGCCGAAGGCGCGGATGTCCTGGACCTCCGGATCGGTGCCGCCCATCAGGCTCAGGGCGTCCGAGACCTCCCTTGTACGGCCGGCCAGGATCGCTGCTTGTGCCTCGAGATGGAAGTCCTCGATCGCGACTTTCAGCTCTACAGGTGCGGCGTACACGTTGGTCTGCATCTGGTGCGACCAGCGGTAGGCGAACGAGGCGGCCAGCTTCAGGTCGCGGCAGGAAAAACCAAAAATATCGAACTCGGGCAGCAGGTAGTAGACCGAGGTGCCGAACTGGTCGGCGTCGTCCGTGGGTATCTGGATGGCGTCGTCGACCATGCGGTCGTAGGCGAAGCCGAGGAACAGGCCGCGGTCCTGGCGCGAGTCGGCCGCTTTCGGGTCGCCCTCGATCAGCGCCTTGGCCACCTCGATGGGCTTGGTCCCGAACAGGATCCGGTCTACCGAGTTGCCGCGGCCCGCGGGGCCGAAGCGGTTCTCGTCGTTGTCCCCGTCGTTGCCGAGGATGCCCCGGCCCTCGAAGGCCGGCATGCGCCCGGCCCGCAGCATGCCGACTCCCAGCGAGACCTCGCCCCAGACCCTGCGGACCTTGATCGGGTCCAGCTTTTTCAATCCGTAGGTGTATGAGTCCGGCGCGTACGGATCCTCGCCTTCCTTGTAAACCACGGCGATGCCGGCCTCGTTGGGCCAGCGCGCGGCCGAGGAGACGCCCTCGTTGGGGTAGGGATCCTCGCCCCACAGGCGGCCGTTGTCGCCCACCAGCACCCCGTCGAGGATGTCGATCTGGGCCCTGATCCTGACCAGGTCGTCGAAATTGAAGTCCAGGCCGGTGCGGAAGCGCTGGATCCCGTAGCCCACCTCGGCAGCGTCCAGCCCGTTGAGCTCCAGCGGGTTGATGTAGATGTTGCGCAGCCGGTACTCGGCCCGCAGGTCGAACGAGGCCTTGCCGACGCGCACCAGCGGCTCCCTGACCTCCGGGACGGCCTGCGGTTCGTCGGTCTCCGCCGCGGCGGTCAGGGGGAGCAGCCACAGCAGAAGACAGCCGAACGTCGTTCTTCGCATGGGTGGTCTCCAGGGGGTCTGGTAGTGGTTCGGATCACTGCCTTTCATAGACCACGTCCATCTCGAACACGCAGTCGCCGCCGATGATCGCCGGGACCTCGGTCAGGAAGATCTTGGCCGTGCCCGTGCCCGCGTCGCCCGAGAATGTGATGAGCCCGGTCTCGAAGGACACGATGTCCATGGTCTGGACGTTCGAATCGCAGCTGGCGATGATCCCGTCGAAGATGGCGCCGGTGACGTCCCCGGCGTCGCTGTGGTCGCAGTTGCCGCGCCAGGTGTCGATGGTTGCGGGATCCTCCACCGTCACGTTGCCCACGCCGGCCCGCGGGTCTCCCATCTGGATGGTGGCCGAGCAGTCGGAGGTGGTGGTGGTCAGGGTGCGCTGCCACGTGCCCGTAGGGATGAAGCCGGGGTTGTTGCACGGGCTGCAGGCGGGCAGGATGCAGCCCACCCCCACCTCGTAGAGGCTGTCGATGGCTGGCGGCCACGGGTCCGGGCGATCGAGCACGCAGGAAAGACCCTCGGCGTGAAAGCCGGCCTCGCACTGGCAGGCGGGGACGCCGCCGTCCTCCACGCAGTCGCCGTGACCGCAGCAGTCCACCCCGTCGCAGGGATTGAGCGCTTCGACGCAGGCCTCCCCGTCCCAGTAGTATTCCGGGTCGCACCGGCAGACCGGGGAGCCGAACTCGACCTCGCACCAGCCGTGCTCGCCGCAGTCGAAACCCTCGCAGGGATCCAGCACATCCTCCACGCAGGTCAGCCCCTCCGGGTGCCAGCCGTCGTCGCACTGGCACTCTGCCGTTTCGCCGTCGTCCGTGCACCGGCCGTGCTCGCCGCAGTCCACCCCGTCGCACGGGCCGGCGGCCTCGATGCAGGTCAGCCCCTCCGGGTAGTAGCCCTGGTCGCACTGGCAGGCGGGAGTCCCGCCGTTCTCGATGCACGTGCCGTGCCCGGAGCAGACGACCTTGTAGCAGGGTGTGTTCTCCACGCAGTCGAACCCTTCCGCGTGGTACCCTTCCTGGCAGCGACAGGCGGCCTGCCCGTCCACGTTCATGCAGTCCCCGAGCCCGGAGCAGGTGATGCCGGCGCACGGGTCGGCGCCGCCGTCCCCGCCGCAGCCCGCAAGCGCGATCGCCAGGCCTGCTGCGATCACCCCGAATGACGGAACTCGCCGTGTACGGATCATCGCGGTCCTCCTGTTAGTTCCCATCAGCCCGAATCGGCAATAGTGTATCACGGTTGGGGCCTTTGTGGTATACTCGTCGCACTACAGGTCGTCAATTCGGAGGTTTCCGATGAGCCTGACGCGCTGGTTGGTCTTTCTTTCGGCCTTGATGGGTGTGATCCACTTCGCCTGCAGCGAGGAACTCGCGTCGATGCCCGACGCCGGCCCGGATGCTTCCGGGGAGACGGACGCCGACCAGGGAGGCGATGACGGCGATGCGGGTGACGAGATCGATGACGACCGGATCGATGGGGGCGACGAAGATCAGCCCGACGCCGGCGACGGCGAGCCGGGCGATGGTGACGGTGATGAACCGGACGATGGCGACGCCGGGGGCGACGGTGAGTTGGATGGAGGCGACGGTGAGTTGGATGGAGGCGACGGTGAGTTGGATGGTGGCGATGGTGAGTTGGATGGGGGCGATGGTGAGTTGGATGGGGGCGACGGTGGCGTGGATGGGGGCGACCAGCCGCTGACGGCCGCCGAGTGTTGGGCTCACAAGGCCAACCCGGACTTGCCGGGGCCCGAATACGATCAGTTCAACCCCGTCATCGGCTCCCATTGCCTGGGCACCAACCACCAGGACATCGACGGGATCGAGCTGGTGGTCTTCTTAGGAGACTCCGTCACCGCGGGCACACCTCCCACGCCCTGGAGCGGCTACTACCGGAATCTCCTACACGGCATGCTCGGGGACAGGTTCGGTGATGTAGAGGTGAGAAACTGTTCGGCATATGGCGCCCGGACAGACGACCTGTTGCTTCCTTCCAATCAGCAAATCCTCACATGCTTTTCCAGCCTTCCCGAGCCCAAGCGCACCCTGGTGGTGATGACCGTGGGCGGTAACGACTTCTTCAATATGGCCGAGGCGTTCAACGCAGGGGCGACCGCACAGGAGATCATGGACATGGCCGTGGAGGCGGTCCGGTTGTTCGAGGAAGCCATCCACTGGTTCTACGATGATCCCTCGCGCTTTCCCAACGGCGTGTTTGTCACGTACTCCAACGTCTACGAGTACACCGACGGCACGGGCAACATGAGCTCCTGTCCATCGTGCCTGCTGGTCGGCCTTTGCGGGAACTGGCCGGAGGGGCGTGCGCCGGCCATCTATCTGAACGAGGCGTACATGCGCATCGCGGTGGAGACCGGCACTGACATGATCTTCCTGCTGGAGCACTTCTGCGGTCACGGCTGGGCCTATTGGGACACCGAGAGCCAGTGCTACGAGGAGGGTTCCGAACGCTGGCTAGACATCACCTGCATCCACCCCACCGCCGTCGGCCACCAGGAGATCGCCAACATGTTCATTTCAGTGGTCGACGAATAGTTTCCGCAATGCTTGACAAGCGGCGAGCGAGGAACTAGTAACCTGTTCCGAGCCATGATCAAGACAAGTCACCTGACCAAGTACTTCGGTGAATTCCGGGCCGTCGACGACGCCTCGTTCGGGATCGGGCAAGGCGATTGCGTCGGGCTGCTGGGGCTGAACGGGTCTGGCAAGACCACCCTGTTGCGGATGCTGACCTGCCTGCTCGCGCCTTCCTCGGGCCTGGCCACTATCGACGGCGTCGACGTCAGCGAGGACTCGTTCGAGGTCCGGCGGCGGATCGGCTTCTTGCCGGAGATCCCGCCGCTATACGGGGAGATGAGGGTGGGGCGGTTCCTGGCCTTCGCGGCCCGTCTGCGCGGGGTCGAGGGTGCCGAGGTGGACGAGCGGGTGGGGCAGGCGATCGAGCGCTGCCGGTTGAGCGATGTCGTCGAGCAGCTGATCGAGACGCTGTCCTACGGGTTCAAGAAGCGGGTCGGGATAGCCCAGGCGATCGTCCACCACCCGCCGCTGGTTGTGCTCGACGAGCCCATCGCCGGGCTGGACCCGGCGCAGATCGTCGAGATGCGCGAGCTGATTCGCACCCTGCGCGGCCCTCACACGGTGCTGCTGTCCAGCCACAACCTTTCCGAGATCAGCCAGACCTGCGACCGGCTCCTGGTCATGCACCGCGGCCGCATCGCCGCCCAGGGCGCCGAGGATGAGCTTTTAGGATCGATGACCCGAAAGAAGCGCGTCCGGGTGCGCCTGGCCGGCGATCGGGCGAAGGCCGAGCAGGTCCTCGGGAGCATCGAGGGGATTGACTCTTCACGGCCGGCGGGCGAGTCCGAGGGTTCGTTCGCCCTGGATCTCACCTCGGACAGGGACGTCAGGCAGGAGGCGGCCAGGGCGCTGGTGCAGGCGGGGCTGGGACTCCTGGAGCTCGTCGAGGTGACCGACGACCTCGAGTCGGTGTTCCTGGAGTTGACCGGAGCCCTGGAGGAGGAACGGTGAGGAGCACCTGGTTGATCGCCCGGCGAGAGCTGGGCGCCACCGTCCGATCGCCGCTGGGCTTCGTGGTGATCGCGATCATCCTGGCGGTGGACGGCCTGCTGTTCAACCTGCTGGCCATGGGCGACGGCGCCAAGCTGTCCGCCGATGTGCTCTGGGAGTATTTTCGAGTCTTGTCGGGCACCACCATGGTGGCCAGCGTGTTCATCTCCATGCGCCTCCTGGCCGAGGAGCAGCAGACCGGCACCATCGCCCTGCTGCTGACCTCGCCGGTCAGGGATCGCCACGTCGTACTGGGCAAGTTCCTGGGCGCCTTCCTGTTCCTGGCCCTGATGACCGTGATCACCATTTACATGCCGCTGCTGGTCATGGTCCACGGCAAGGTCTCCTGGGGCCACGTGTTCGCCGGCTACCTGGGCCTGCTGCTGCTGGGCGGCGCCTGCCTGGCCATCGGCACCTTCGGATCGTCGCTGGCCCGCAGCCAGATCGTGGCCGCCTTCGCCACCGGCAGCATGATCGTGGCCATGCTTCTTTTCTGGTTGCTGGCCAGGGTGGCCGACAAGCCCCTGGATGACGTGTTTTCCTACCTGGCGCTGCACAACATGCACTTCCGCTCGTTCATGTCGGGCAAGGTCCACCTGCGCGACATCGTCTTCTACGGGTCGGTGATCGTCTTCTTCCTGACGGCGGCCGCCCGCATGCTGGAGTCGCGGCGATGGCGGTGAGGCTGGGCAGCTTGCGCGGTCCGCAGGTGCTGGCCGTCTACCTCGCAGGCCTGGCCGCCTGCTACGTGGGCGAACGGCTGGTCGGCGGGGAGTCCGCCACCCGCTGGATCACGTCCGGCCTGGGCCTTTTTTCGACTTGCGCGTGTTGCCTGGTGTACCTGTGGGCCTGGCTGGGATCGCACGATACCGCCCGTCGGGTCGAGAGGCTGGCGTTCTCGCTCTCGCTGCTGGGACTTCTGGCCCTGGGCGTCTACCTGCTCGGATCCGACCTCGTGATGGGGCCCGCGCCCGTGGTACGCGGCGGCGACCAGGGACCCGGACTGCGCCAGGTGCTCCAGGTGGCCTGGCCGATCCTGCTCGTCTGCTCGGTCCTGCCGCTGGTCTTCCTGCAGTGGAGCCTGGCCTCGATGGGGCGGGGCCGTGGAGTGGAGTTCGGACGGGTCAGGGCCTCGATGACGGCGGCTGTGAGCCTGGCCATGTTGCTGTGCACCCTGTTCCTCGCAAACGCCATCACCGACAGGAAGGACGTGCACACCGACCTGAGCTACTTCAAGACGACCTCTCCCAGCGAATCCAGCCGGACCCTGGTCGAGGGGCTGGACGAGGACACCCGGGCGCTCCTGTTCTTCCCGGTCGCGAACGACGTGCTTGCCGAGGTGGAACCCTATTTCCGCGAGCTGGCCGGTCTGTCTGCGCATTTCAGCTACGAGCAGGTGGACCGGGCCATGGAGCGCGACCTGGCCGAGAAGTACCGGGTGGGCAAGGAAGGCACCGTGGTCCTGGAACGCGGCGGCTCGAACCGCAAGATCGAGCTGGGCGAAAAGCTCGATTCGGCCAAGCGCAAGCTGCGCAAGCTGGACCGGGAGTTCCAGGCCGCGCTGATGAAGCTGACCTTCAAGCGCGAGGTGATCTACATGATCACCGGTCACGGGGAACGGAGCCATTCGCGGGTCGAGGGGGATCAGAGGTCGCTGATCAGCATCCTGAAGCGCGGCATCGAGGCTTCGAACTTCACGGTCAAGCGCCTGGACGCGGTCAGCGGACTGAGCGAGGCGGTCCCGGACGACGCCGCGGCCCTGCTGTGGGTGGGGCCCGGCGCGCCCATGTTCCCGGGCGAGCTGAAATCGCTCGAGACCTACCTGGACGGGGGCGGCCGGATGCTGCTGCTGCTCGATCCGGAAGGCGAGCACCAGCCGGACGGGCTGCTCGAGTTCCTGGGTCTTCGGTTCCAGCGCGCGATGCTCGGGCACGCACAGATCTTCCTGCCGGACAGCCGGACGCCGGCCGACCGCTACAACATCGTGACCAACAAGTTCTCCTCCCACGCGGCCGCCACCACTGTCAGCCGTCACTCCCGGGACCTGCCGGTGGCGATGCCCACCGCAGGCTCGCTCGAACGCGCTGCAAAGCCCGGCCGAAAGAACCGGATCACATTCCTGGTCCGATCGCTTCCGAATACCTGGGCCGACGCCGACGGCGATTTCGCGCGCGGTGAGGACGAGGCTCTCAAGGTGTTCCAGCTGGCGGCCGCCATAAGCCGCAAGATCGGCGGCGAGAAGAAGAAAGAGAAGAAGAAAGAGGAAGAGAAGAAGAAAGAGAAGAAGGCAAAGAAGGAAAACGAAGAAGCCGAGATGCGGGTGGTCGTGTTCGCGGACGCCGACCTGTTCGCCGACAAGCGGTTCAAGTACCGGGGCAACCGGTACCTGCTGCTGGACGTGTTGCGCTGGCTGCTCGACGAGAAGAGGGTCGCCGGCGCTCCGGCAAGCGAGGAGGACGTCCCGGTCGAGCACACCCGGAGCGAGGACGTGTGGTGGTTTTACGGCACCGTGTTCGCCGTGCCGCTCATGATCCTCGGCCTGGGCCTGGTGACGGGCTGGGGCAGGGGACGCAAACGGAGGGCGGTCCGATGAAGGGGCGCCTGGTTCTGATCGTGCATCTGGCCGTCTTGCTGGCCGTGGCCGCAACGACCTGGTTCGTGTTCCAGAAAGAGGACGCCGTTCGGCCGGGCGGGCAGGTGATCCTGGAGGTCACGGTCGAACAGCTGGACCGCCTGGAGTACCGGACCGCAAACAATGAGCTGCTGGCCGAGGCGATCGCGGGAGGCGAGGGCTTCCGCCTGACCCTGCGGGAGAAGCTGAGCAAGCGCAAGAGCGCAAAGAAGGCAGCGCCAGAGAGTGAGCAGGAGGCCGCAGACGAGTATAAGATTACCCGCTACCGGGCCAGTGCCGAGTTCGGCAAGGCCCTGGACAAGCTTCTGCCGCTGGTGGCCATCCGGGAGCTTCCGCAGGTGAGCGAGGAGAAGCTTGCGGAGTTCGGCCTGCTGGAATCCACCGGCCTGCTTTCGATCACCTCCCGGGGACAGACGATCAGCTTCCAGGTCGGAGAGAAGACCTACGGGCGTGCCAGCGTGTACGTCAGGCGCGATCCGGACGGACCGGACGGACCGGACGGAACGGTCTATCTGGTCTCCTCCGGGCTTTTGAGAACGGTCGACTTCAAGCCGCCGCGTTACAAGGAGCTGCGCTTCCTCGGGCTGGCCTCCAAGGACGTCGAGCGCCTGGATCTGGAATGCGACGGGATGGGCGCCCGGGCCCTGGTGCACCGGAACCGCTTCCAGGCCGGCGGTGGCGACTGGGCGCTGGCCGACGAGACGGATGCGGACGACGCGAACGACGAGCTGTACAGCAACTGGGTGGGCAAGCTGTTCAAGCTGAGACTGACCGAGTACCTGGCCAAGCCGGTCGAACCGGGGCCGGGGGCCCGGTGCAAGCTCGGGTTCCGGCTCGATGGTGGCAAGTCGTCGTCGGTGGAGCTGACCTGGACCGAGGACCCTTCCGGCAAGCGCTCCTTCTTCGGCCGTAGCGACTTCAGCGGCGACTGGGTCAAGTTGGAGCACACCGCGGCCGGGTCGCTGGTCTCCGATCTGTCGTCGATCTTGGGGGGAGAGGATCTCCCTTCGCCCTGAACGCTCACGATACGTCGGCGTAGACGTCGGCGTAGACGTAGGCGGTTTTTCAACATGGAACAGTGGGGCTCCATCGGGCTTCCGGAAAGGCCGCCGACGTCGACGTCTACGCCGACGCCTACGTGGGAAACTAGTGGGCCAGGAGCATCTCATCCCACCCGGTATCCGCGGCCCAGAGGATGTTGGCGGCGCTATAGGCGCCGTTGACGCTTGTCTGGCAGGGGAAGTAGACGTTCATGCCGTGGGCGTTGGGGTGGTCGCTGCGGTGGCGGTCGTAGATGATCACCTCGTCCAGCACAGACAGCAGCATGTCGTAGACGGCGTCGTTGTCGCGGGTGTCGTGGTACCTGGCGCGTTCGGTCAGGTGGGTGAGGTCGGTGTAGTCCTCGCACCACATCCAGATGCAGCCGTACCAGTCCATGTCGCCGCAGGTGCTGTTCCAGGGACCCGACTCCATGCTGGTGAGCTGTCCGGCCACGGCGTCGGCGGCCACGGCCAGGACGTCCATGATGGTCAGGTCGAAGGCCGCCAGGGTCAGGTCGTCGTACCAGCCGTCATCGGGGTAGGAGTCGATGTACGTATCGACGGCGATCTGGCCGAACAGGTGCGGGCTGGGCGAGCCGCTCTGGCCATACTGCGACAACAGGTCGGTGAACTGCCACCCGTCCCCCGGTTCCAGCTCCTGTGAGGCCACCATCACCAGGGCATGGTCGCGCAGCTCGTACGCCACCTCGGCCATGCCCTCGAGGCAGGCGTCGAAGGCTATCAGCTGCAGGTCTTGTCCGGACACGGCCTGGCGCAGCTCCTGGGTGTAGATCACGTCGCCCGGCGGGGCGCCGTGATCGTCGGAGCAGGTGCCCCTGAACAGCATCCCGCCGGCCGGCCGCGCGCTCCTGGTGCGCCGCCATCCGTCGCCGTGGTCCGAGATCACCAGGTAGTAGTTGGCCGGGGTTCCCGCGATGGCCTTGACGTCCTGGATGAAGTGGAGCACGGTATCGCCGTCGGCCATGTTCAGCTCCTCGGCCCCGTCCACCGTGAGGCCCAGGTTGGGACCGTCCAGTTCCTGGCTGTGGCCGTTCTGCACCTCGTAGAGGTGGGAGTCGTTCGAGCCGTAGTGGTCGATCAGCACGAATACACGCAGCCAGGGGAAATCCTCCACCTGGGCCGCCTCCATCTCATGCCAGTCGGCGGTCAGGTAGCTGTCCAGGTTGTTGTCGCCGTCCAGGTACATCAGCACGACCACCATGTCGGAGCAGATCTCCTCGCCCGGGGCGCACGAGCCGTCGGTGCAGGCGTCGTCGATGGTGCAGGGATCGCCGTCGTCGCAGGCGGTGCCGTTCGGCGCCACCGCGCCGCTGATGCAGTTGCCCACCTGGCAGGCGTCGCCCAGGGTGCAGTCGTCGCCGTCGTCGCAAGGCGTGTCGTCGGGCACGTCTTCCACCACGCAGCCGCCGGCCGCCTCGTCGCAGCGGGCCTGCTGGCAGGGGTTTTCAGGCTGCTGGCACTCGAGAGGACCGGACGAGACGCACTCGCCGCTTCGGCAGACCTCGTCCCCGTTGCAGACCAGGCCGTCCGAGCACGAGCTGCCGGTGTTCTGCGGCCTGGCGACGCATCTTCTCAGGCCCTCGCTGCAGTCGCCCACGGCGCAGAATGCATCCAGGTGGCTGCAGTCCAGCGGCGTTCCGGGCGCGCACTGGCCGGCCTGGCAGGTCTCCTGGCCGTTGCAGAACAGGCCGTCGCCGCAGGAAGTCCCGTCCTCCAGCGGCAGCGCCAGGCACCCGCCGGCCTGCTCGTCGCAGGCGCCCTGGTTGCAGTCGTCGTCCAGCGGGCTGCAATCCGGCGGTTCGCCCGCCAAACACTCACCGGCCCGGCAGGTCTCCTCACCATTGCACGCCGAGCCGTCCGGGCATGCGGTTCCGTCCTCGAGGGGCTCGTACTCGCAGTGCGGCTCCGGTTCGCGAATGCAGGCGCCGGCGGCCGAGTAACACGGGCCGGGCGGTGAGTCGCAGGCCAGCGCGTCGCAAGGATCGGGCAGGCACTCGGCCTCGAGGCAGCCGAACTCGCACCTGCCGACGTGGCCCGTGTATTCGCAACCGCCGTCGCTGCAGGCGCCGATCTCGTCGAAGGTGCGCAGGCTGAAATCATCGGCGCATTCGTCCGCGGGCGGGTCCTCGCACGTGCCGCACTCGCCGCCGCATCCGTCCGGCCCGCACTGCCTGCCGTCGCAGTCCGGAACGCAGGGACACTCGCAATCACCCCACTCCATCCCGTCCGGTTCGCAGGTCGAGATCCCTCCGGGACAGTCGCAGTCCCGCTCCGCGCCCGGTTCGCACAGGGTTTGCTCCCCTGAACCGTTGCAGCCATACCCCACCAGGGCGATCAGCGCCGACACCGCCAGGCCCCGACAACCGACCATGACCGATTTCATTGCTTCCTCCAGATCATCGATGAAAAATTCACCCTAGCACGGACCAGGCCTGCCGGGAAGGGACCCTTGACAGCTTCTTCGGGCCTGTGGGAGCATGTCACCGTTCAGCGACCGGATCAACGGGCAACCGGGTGTGCGAGTCAGCGGGACGGGCGGTGGTGTCGGGCGCGGAAGGAGAGGGGGCGCGATGGACGGTGTCAAGTTGTTCACCGCTACGAAGGCCAGGGAACGGAACGCTCTGGGGGATCGCGTCACCGAATGGTTGCGGGCTTCGCCGGCCAAGGTCGTTCGCGACTTCACGGTCACCCAGTCCAGCGACGATGAGTTCCACTGCCTGACGATCACGATCATATACACGCAGCAAGAAGAGGACGAGTAACAAGTAGGCCCCCGGCGAGCTCACTCGTCATCGGCGGGGCTCTGGCCGGGCGCGGCCGACTTCCGGCTCACCTCGCGCTTGATCGCCTGGATCATCTCGAGCCCATCGGCCAGGTTCAGGGTGTACTCGCCCTCTCCCTCGCCGCCCGCGGCGCGCAGGTTGGCCCAGCTGGTGGCCTCGGCCAGCCGGGCATACTGGCTTCGGACCACGATGGTCTGCCGCCCGCCGGCGTACGGAATCAACTCCCACCTCCAGGCGCCCATCTCCACGTCGCCCCCGCCGCCGTGCACCGTCGAATCGATCCGCCCGGGCGGCCGAAGACGGTGCAGCAAGGTGAACTCCACGTTGCCGCCCAGGACCTCCCTCTCGTACGCGACCACCACGCGATCGGCCTCCCGCTTCAGCACATCAGACCCAACCAGACTCGGCACAATCGCGGCGTGGCGCTCGAACGCCGTCAGCACGTCCCAGACCGCGCCCGGCGCGGCGTCCACCAGACCCACCAGGCTGACCTGCTTGAGCGCTCCGTTCCCGTACGACCGAACCAGTCCCAACTCGCCCAGGCGCAACAGCGGCACCAGTTCGCGCACCTCCGCGGCGTCCGCCAGCGGGGCAAGCTGAATGCGCCGCATGCCCTGGGCCGCGGTGATTGCGGGCAGCAACATCGAAAGGACAACCAGGCGTGTCTTCATGTGTCGGCCTCCGGCATGCATACGTCTGTACCACATGAGCGGCTCTTCTGTGAACCGCGATTCAGACACTTCTGAAAGCCCGCCGGGCCTGGGCGGCCCGCCGACGTCGTGGGTGATCGCGTGTGATCAGGTGGGTGATCCGGAGGGTTGACATGAAAGAATGGCGTCGGTACAATGCCTTCATAATTCATCGTTGCATCTTCACCGGGCTTTTCTTCCAAAGTTGGAGAGGATGAAGATGGCTGGTATCTGGTCGCGACCCGTACCACGGCCTGGTGATTCGAAGGTGGCGGTTGCTCTTACGGCACTGGCCTTTTTTTCGTGCATCCCGGCGGTGTCAGTAGCCCAGGATTACTACTACGCGGGGATGATCGGCGACTTCGACGGCGTCACGGTGGTCAAGTTCGTCGGTGAGTACGACGCGGATCTGCCCGATTTTGGCGATAGGAGACGGGCGGTCACCCAGGCGTTCTACAGGAGACACCCTGACGAATACGACTTCCTAGCGATCTTCTCGAACTTCGACTACCGGATGCCTCAAGTCGAGGCAGCGGGCTCCACCCTCACGGCAGTCGCATTCCACATGGGTGCAAAGAACGAGATCTGGGGCATAGGAAAACCGTTTTTCGACAGCACTCAGTTCTGGGGAAGCCAGGGGCGGCTGCAGGGCGTGCTGGACGCGGGTAACCTCGCCAACACCGCGTCGCATCCGCTGGACGCCGGCTTCGATAGAACCATGGGCACGCTCAGCCACGAGCTGCTGCATCAGTGGTCGGCATACGTGTTCTTCGACAAGGATGGCGTCGCCAGCGACGAGTTGCTGGGGATAACCGACACCCAGGGAATCTACCGGTCGCACTGGAGCTTCCTGCTGGACAGCAGGGGCTCTTTACTCTACGGCAACCACTGGCGGGACAACGGAGACGGCACCTTCACCTCTCTTTCCTCCCCGAAATACTACAGCCCTCTCGATCTCTACCTCATGGGACTGACCGACAAGACAGAAGTCCCCCCGATGATGCTGATCGAGAACCCGGAAGTCGACCGGGAGAGGCCTCCCGAGCAGGGCGTGACCATCGAGGGGACTCCCAGGTGGGTGACCATCGACGACATTATCGCGGTGGAAGGGGAGCGGTTTCCGTCGGTCGCCGATTCGCAGAAGGAATTCAGGATGGCATTCATCCTCGTCACCAGGCCGAACACCGTCACCAGTGCGGACATCTACGCAGTCAACTCCATCGCCGAAAACTGGGTTCTGTGGTTTTCCGCCCTGACAGACGGCAGGGCCCAGCTTCGTGTCGGAGCGTTGATTCCAGCAGATCCACCGACCAACCCCGGACCGGAAGATCCGCATCTCTACCCTCGAAGCGCCCCGCCGGCCATCGAGGACGGAGTCGCCTGGCTTCTCTCAAATCAGGAGGCGGACGGAGCCTGGCAGGACACGGCCCAGACCTCCGAGCGGGACACGACCGAGGCTTTGCTGGCCCTGTTGCATTTCGACAGTGCGGCTCAGAGCCTTGCGGACAGCCTCCAGTGGCTTTCGGGCTTGGCTTCGGCGAACACCGACTTTCTCGCGCGCAAGGTAGAGGCGCTACAGCGCGCAGGCGAGGAAACGAGCGAGGCGCTTGAAGATCTATTGGCCGGGCAGAACGAGGACGGGGGTTGGGGCGCATCGCGGGGGTATCTGAGCAACCCGGCGGACACCTCGTTTGCCCTGCGGGCGCTGGCCGTTGTGGGCAATCCAAGCGGCGAAGCCGGATCGGCCATCGAGTACCTTACGAATCGAAAGAACGAGGACGGGGGTTGGAGCGGCGACGCCCTGCACAGCGACATATTGACCACGTCCAACGTGCTTTCCGCCTTCGCGTACTACCGCCAGACCTATCCTCTGGACGAGCTGATCGCGGGCGGTCTTTCGTGGTTGATCGGCAGGCATTACCTGGATGGTGGGTTCGGTATCAGCTTCAGCACTGTCTACGAAACGGCCAGCGCCGTGCTCGTGTTGCTCTATCTCGATGTGGAGCGCGAAAGGATCAACCGGGCCGTTGACTACCTTCTCGATCTCCAGTCAGAGGACGGAAGCTGGTACGAAAGCGCTCACCAGACAGCGCTCGCAATCAGGGCCATCTTCATGGCGACCGTCATCCCGGATCTGGCAGTCGGCACCTCGGACATCACATTTGATCCCCCGGCAGTCACCATCCTACCCCAGCAGGTCTCCATCGCAGCAACTATCTGGAACAGGGGGTCGACCGACGTGGCCTCGGCCAGGGTGGTGCTGTACCACGGTGCCATCGCAGAGCAGAACAAGGTGGGCGAACAGTCCTTCGCGTTTCCTGGCAACTCGTCAGTCACCGCGACGTTCTCCTTCGAGATAACGGACGGCGAATCTCACCGGTTTTTCGTGGTCGCCGACCCCGACGACCTGGTGGAGGAGACGAACGAAGGCAACAACACCGCGCTCAAACTGCTGTATCCCGAGACCACCTACGACTTCGAGATAGCACAGGTCGACATGATCGTCTCGCCGGCGACCGTCGATCTGCTGCAGCCTGTAACAATTACGGTGCGCATCGGCAACCACGGCACCCATACCGCGTACAACGTACCGTTGAGGTTCTTCATCGAGACTCCGCAGGGAGCTTTCGACATCGCGGCCGCGTACATCGATGTCCCGGCCGGTGGGAGCGTTGAGCAACAAGTCGTATGGGTGGCTGACAGGGCAGGGGAAGGCATGCCGATCCACGCGGTGGTGGATCCGACCGACGACTTTACAGAGCTGTCCGAGTCGAACAATGACGCCTACGCCACAGTGACAGTTGTAGCCCCATTCGGACCCAACCTGACCGTGTCGCACGAAGACATCGAAATATCGCCGAGCCCGGCGAGGGAGGGAGAAGATGCGGTCATCTCGGTGCTGGTCAGGAACAATGGAGGCGTGGCTGCGACGGACATAGATGTGCGCTTCTATCACGGCGTTCCGGAGGATGGTGGAGTACTCCTGGGCACCGTGACGGTTCCGTCCTTGAACGCGGGTGAAAGCGTAGTTGTCACCATGGACTGGACGAACATCCAGGGCTCTGGCGAGCAGGACATCCTGGTTCGGGTTGATCCCGAGGACCGTATCACGGAGATCTCCGAGGAAGACAACAGCGCGTTCAGGACGGTGGATGTTATCGGCCTACCCGGTCCTCCGGATCTTGTGGTCTCGACGGCTTCGATAACGTTCTCGCCCGAGGCTCCGAGAGAAGGCGACATGGTATCCATCCAAGTTGTGGTATTCAACGCCGGGGAGCAGGATGCATCGGACGTTTTCGTATCCGTCTTCGAGCAAGGAGTCGTTATCGGATCGGAGAGTATCGCTCTCATACCGGTGGGAATACAGGGTTGGTTGTCCTTTGTGTACGACACCACTGGAAGGAGCGGCGTTCACGAGATTCGCGTCGAGGTTGATCCCGAAGACACAATCCAGGAGCAGGACGAGGAAAACAATGTCGCTTCACGCAGTTTCGGGGTCCAGGACGCCGACCTGTGGCTTACCGAACGTTACATCTCGCCAAATGGCGATGGTGTGCAGGACAGCACCCAGTTCTTCTTCCGCCTGGACGCTCCGCAGACGGTACGGGTCGCGGTGGTTTCTCCGATGGGAGAGTTCGTCAGGGTATTCGATGACGGTGACCTGGTGGATGCCTCGAGTGGGAACGTTCTTTGGGATGGGCTTGATGACGAGGGCATGGTGGTTCGCGATGGGCAGTACCAGATGCAGGTTTTAGGTGAAGACGATGTAGTGATTTCGAGTCTGCTCGTAGTTGTGGACACAAATAGGTCGCCGATGGCGGATGCCATAGGAACAGAGTATCTATCAAATGATAATATTTCGTGCTTGTTGCCAGTCGGACTCGGCACATTCGATGATACGTTCCCTGACGACAGTGGCTTTCTTTCTAAAATTTATTCTTCAAATCCAGATATTCCAGAATATCCATCTGGCTACTATTCCGTTTCTGCTGACGGAGAAGTTGTGGAAAGGCTCATTCCATTTCATTGGAGTGACATTGGCGATGGGATATATAGGTATGAGTCGGATTCATATCAAATATCTCCCAGTGGTGACGGTCTGGCGTTCGATCTGAGAAAGACTAGAAAATACGACAATGTCTATGAGGAATCCCAACTTTGGGTTGTCGATCGTCATAGTGGGGGACTAACGGCGCTGGATTCAATGAATGTTACTGAAGAAGAGAAGAATTATGAATATATCAGCTGGTCATACGATGAAACATATCTTATGTATATTACATATTCTCCTTCTTCTAGAATTTTTGAGATTTGGGTGGTCAGGTCTGACGGTTCAGGCAAGGCTCTTGTCGAACAGATGGACTGTTCTGTCAGCGGAATGCAGTATTGCGGCCAGTGTTTCGGCTACTGGTATTGGAGTTTGTATCAATATTGGTCATCCTGGGCTCCGGGAGGAAACAGGCTTGTATACTACGACACAGGAACATCGAGGGTAATGCTCGCGGATACTTCAGGAAGCAGTGAAGCTATATTCGATGCGCCCGCGGGAAGTTCGGTATTTTTAGAGTGGTTAAATGAGAGAAGAGTCGTCGCAAGAATAGATTCGGATTCATACGATGGCGAGTATATATTCGATAGCGTCTGGCTCCTAGATACAACAGGGCAAGGCCAACATGTGTCGATCTCCAGCGAACTTGGAGTGGATACATTCTTCGAGCTTTCGAATAGTCCGGACGGAAGAAACATCGCTCTATTATACGAGAATGGTTCGTCAAGTACCACCAAACTCGGCTTGTGTGACGAGAACGGAAGTTGCTCGGAGATCAGGGAATCCTGCTCGAGTTTCATGTGGGGTGATGTATATGGCCTGAGTTGGTCGTCAGATGGGAATAGACTATCATATGTTGATAGCTGTGTAGATTATTCATATGCCTGTAGCACAAGTGTTGTCATTATGGACGTAGCGAGAGGTGACATTTATACCCTCGAAGACCTGAATCTACCATGGTGCCAGGTTTTTGGTTGGTATGATGTCGTTACGTATTGGTTGCCGGATGACTTCTCATTGCTTGCTGTCGATGATGATGGGTTCTTTGTTGTTGATTTAGAGACCTGGGAGAAGAGATATCTGCCGATGGATATCTATATGTATGTTGATATCGATAGCGTAATTCCTTCGCCATTGGGATCACACATCTTCTACGCTGACATGGTTAGACCCGGAGATGCTTGTTATAACGAAGGAGGTTATTATGATTGGGAATATGATACTTTTGCGCTGGGGTCGTTCCTGAATCTAACTGCGGAGTTGAGGGCATCAAAAGGGGACTCGTCGATTGTTCTGAGCGGAACAGCAGTGGATCTCAACTTCTCTGATTGGGTGATCGAGTACGCGGAGTACGGTAATGCGGACGTTTGGAATTTTGTAGCTTCGCAGTCAGATGTACCATTATTGAACGATTTCTTTACCATGTTGGTTCCGCCAGGAGAGGGAACGTATCTTGTGCGCTTGACAGTTCGGGACAAGGCCGGCAACACGGCCTGGAAAAGAAGGATAGTCACCTGGGGAAAGCCTGCAAGGATCGCAGATTTGTACAAGGTCGGCGAGGTGTTCTCTCCGAATGGAGACGGCGTGTTGGACACTGTGGAGCTCCACTACAGGGTGCTAGAGCCTGTCAACCTGGAGTTTTCGATCTACGACGGAAACGATAGTCTTGTAAGAACAATAAGAAGGAGTCATGAGCTGCCGGGAGTAGAGTACACAGTATGGGATGGAAAGGATGATTCGGGTCATGTCGTTTCGGACGGAAGATACAGGATCGAGGTATTGGGATTCAACTTCCATTTCGAGGTCGACAACACTCAACCAGAGCTAAATATCATTCTTTCTGGAATAAAAAGAGACATTTTGGGTGACTTGTCTGCAGCATTATATGGATATGCGGTAGACGAAAACTTCCAGGAGTGGATAATTGAGTACGGAGAAGGAGAAGATCCAGAAGAGTGGTATGAGTTGGCCAGGGGAAGCGAGGGCATTTTCAATCTGGTCACCGTGGACGGTATTGATATAATTGTGAGAAACAATCTGGGAGATCCAACAACTGTAGGAATCTTTAGTCTTTCGGATTTGGAATTTGCAGTCGGAAAGAAGTTTCGGATGACAGCTTCCGATCTGGCTGGAAATAGAACTACTAGAATAACTGATTTTCTTGAAGAGAAATTAATTGCAAGGGAGTGTCGTAACGAGGATGGAATAAGTTGGATTATCAGTGGTGGGCTTGTGCCTTCTGAGTTCGCTGAACCAGGAGCTCACTCGTTGTTGGGATTCGAAACAGTTAGGTTACCCATCGAGACAGCAAAAATACAGATTTGGGTGGAAAGACAGTGGCATTATTGGTCGGAAGTGCTAAGTCCTGAATCTGGCGATCTTTCTATTGATTGGGATAATTCAAATCTAGATATTGATGTGGATGCTATAAGAATAGTTGCCACCGACATCGAGGGAAGGGAATATGTCTCGGAACCCGCCTTTTTCGGGACTATATTCTATATCGTACCGAGATGCAGAGGCACTTATAGTATGGAAATTGAAGCAAGAAACAACTTGATCGATGAGCTGGTATTGCTGTCGTTGCAGGTCAGAAGTCCCGTAGATCCAAGATTTATCGGTGACGATTGGACTGATTATTTTACCATAAGCAGCGCAGATGGTTCCATAATGCAATTAGGTGTGTTACTTCTACCTGTGCCAGAAGAAATGATTGAGGGAGCGCCTTACGAAATAAGGATGGTGGGAATAGGAGAGGATGGTGTTGTATACGAGAGCAATACAGAAGAAATAGGCATTCCATGTTCTGGTGGTATATCAATGGATTTGTTGTCCTCCAGGAGCATGGCTAATTCATGTGGAGAGCTTTCATCTGGAGAAGTAACTCTCTATTGCAATCTGAGAGAGATCAGTTATTTTAGAGATCTGAAATTTTTGTCATTGAGTTATTACTTGGAGCAGGATGGTCAATATAGGCTATTGAGAAAATATGATCTAGAAACGGAGGAAAGGGGAGGGGTAACGATTGACACTAGTGACATCGAAGAGGGTATCTACTCGGCAAAAGCTGTTTTAAGATACTCTATTGGAAGGGCGATTTATATAAAAAGTGTTAATGCAGGAGTTATCGTAGATCGAACACTTCCATATGGTGAGATATACTATCCAGCAGATAACAACGAGATTTGCCAGACTATTCTTGATGTGTGTGATGGATATTACTTGAATGGTATTGATGTAGAGGGCCGATCCATTGATGACAGCGGAGTCTGGAAAAATACGCTGTTCATGGGTTATGGCCCGAATCCGGACGAGTGGTACGTTGCAAAATCGCCGTCATGCCCCCCGGCGAAAACGATATCAATGGTTTCACTGGGTTCATTGGACGGTTTGATCGGATTCTGGAATGTTCCATCTCAGATTGAGGACGGTTTTTCATTAATGCTGGAAGTGAAAGATCGTGTAGGCAACATAGGCTGCACAAGCGTGAGCTTCACGGTTGACCACGAGATCTGGATTCAGATGATGTCGGATGTGTCTGTCTTTTCGCCAAATGGAGACGGAAGACGGGATACTGTGATTATTGACTTCACGATTGACGAACCGGCGACTGTTGACATCGTCGTTTACAGGATCTTTGAAGATTCCGAGAATAGAGAACTGGTGAGGTATCTGGCGTCGCAACTAGAGCATTTTGGTGGGATCGGTGAAGCTTTGTGGGATGGGTACGACAACGGTGGGTCCGTGGTTGTTGATGGTATCTACGAGATAGAAATGACCGCGGTCGATTCGTGCGAAAACACATTAACCAGCAAATTACTAGTGGAGGTAGACAATACACCTCCGGTTGCGATAATCTCCTTTCCCGTCCAGAATGATCAGGTCGGATTGATCGTCGAGATCATCGGCACGGCGGATGACAAGAACCTGTTGTTTTACGAGATTCAGCTTGAAGAAACAGGAGATATCATCCTGAGTGGGTCAGTTCCAGTCGACGACGATATTTTCGGAGTGTGGAACACTTTGGATGTCTCCGGTGAAGCCAACTTGAGGCTGACTGCAGTTGACGTAGCGGAGAACAGAAGGGAAGCGTTCGTCACCGTGAATGTTGGCCCGCATGGGGATCTGATTGATAACTTGGCAGTATCCCCGAGGTGGTTCTCGCCCAACTCAGATGGGTTTACTGACATCACAGAGATACAGTACGGGCTGATAAAGGTATGTGATGTAACCCTCGAAATATTTAACCAGAGTGGCACGCTTGTTAATGCCGTGGATTTTGCTGTGGTTCCCGCTGGGTTACATGAATACTCCTGGGATGGGACAAACGACGGAGGCGTTGTTCAGCAGGACGGTAACTATACGGTGCGGCTATCAGCGGCAATGTCATCAGAAACCTCTGTGACTCAAGTCGAGTTAGTTACAGTAATTATCGACACAACAACTCCGATGGTTGATATTCAGGAGCCGTTGGCAGACTCCTGCTCGAGCGAGACGGTAGAGATCAAGGGCTCGATCAACGACGAGAATCTGGCGGAATACACCATATCATACACGGGAAGCTCCGGCACGGAAGTAGTTGTCGGCCAGGCCAGCCAGAACCGTGAGAACTACACCTTCGGATACATATCGGAAGTTGAGGAAGGCGACTACACACTCGTCGTCCATGCCCGTGATCTGGCGGAGAACTCTGTGCAGCAGAGCATCCGGTTCTGCGTTGACAGAACCCCGCCGCGCCTCCGTATCTCCTCTCCTTTCGAAGGCGAGCTGTTTGGCAACCAGAAGAATGTGGTTGCTGTGACCGCGAACGTCGATGAAGAAAACCCAGACGAATACATGCTGCGATACGGGGAGGGCGAAGACCCCTCCGTGTGGAACGAACTGACGGCCGGGAGCGGACCGCCCCCGCAGCCCGAGGTTTTCGCCTGGAACGTAGGTGAGGGTCAGGGTGCGGCGGATGGCCTATACACTCTATCGTTGAGCGTTGTGGACAGGGCGGGCTTGGTGGCCGACGAGAGGGTCCAGATCGTCTTGGACAACACCCCGCCCGTGGTGGCAGTGACCTGGCCCGAAAACGATGGATACATCAAGGGCATCGATAGCATCATGGGTACCGTCTCCGATCCGAACCTGGAGCGGTACACCGTAGATGTCGCGGAAGGCAGATGCGACAATGCTCTGCTGTGGAACGAGATTGGCAGGTCGAACTCACCTGTGGAGGATGGCAACCTCGCCGTCTGGACGATCCTGCATCGAGATGGCGAATACTGCCTCAGGGTATCGGCGACGGACAGGGTCGGTAACTCTGCCGAGGAGCTGGTCGACGTCCAGGTGGATACGAATCCACCCGCGGCGCCCGTTCTTTCAGGCGATGTGGAGAACAGGCGAGACGTGAGACTCTTCTGGACGCAGAACGAGGAGCCAGATCTGGCGGGCTACGATCTGTACAGGGACGGTACAAAGATAAACGCGAATCTTCTCGAAGTAATACAGTACACCGACACAAATCTCTGGGAAGGATACTATTCCTACTCGGTGATTGCGGTGGATCGCGCTGGATGGGAAAGCGATCCATCGAACGAGGTAGAGCTCGAGGTGGATCTCACACCGCCGAGTACAAGGATTCACAATCCCGCGGACGGCGCCAGGGTCGGGCAGGTGGTAGAGATCAAGGGGCGCGCGTACAGCTCAGATGACTTCAAGAGTTACTCAGTCCACGTCGGACGCAACCTGGAGCCTGTGAACTGGGTGCTGCTAAGAACGTCCCCCATCCCGGAACCCTTCGGTGTCCTTGCCCAATGGGACACACTGTGGTCCGAAGAAGGACAGTACGCGCTCAAGCTTGAGGCCGTGGACCTGGCCGGCAACGTAGGATCGCACCAAGTCGTGGTCTTTGTCGACAACACCCCTCCCGAAGCGCCGGTGCTGATGTCCGCCGTGGCAACGGGCGCGGACGTTGACCTGATCTGGCAGGCTAACCAGGAATCCGACCTGGCCGGTTATCTGCTGTTCCGCAACCACCAGATCGCCAACGCCACCGGAGCGACCGGCGACCTGGTGCCGTACCTGCTCATCGGAACTGAATATCGCGACGAGGACCTGGTGGACGGAACCTTCTCGTATTACCTGGTCGCAATGGACGAGGCGGGCAACCTGAGCGATCAGTCGAACTCCATCGAGGTAGGGATCGACCTTCACGCACCCAGGGCGGTCATCGCCTCGCCCGAAGACGGACATCGCTTCGAGTATGCCATGGACGTCGTGGCGGAGTCCGACGACCAGGATCTGGCCTTCGTACTGTTCCAGTACAAGACACAGGCGGACGCCGACTGGATCAACTTGGGAGAGGATGACACGACAAGGCCGTATGCGACGCGGCTGGACCCCTCCCTCCTGGAAATAGTCTACGGCTTCTATCAACTGCGAGCGATCGCGACAGATCAAGGCGGGAGGACGGACAGTTCTCCGCCCTGGATCACGGTCGAATATACCGACGTCGACGCTCCCGAACCGCCGACGAACCTCCAGGCACGCGTAAGCGCGGACACTGTATTCCTTACCTGGACGGCAAGCACGAACATAGACCTGGAAGGATACTATATATATTCTTTCGATGGGGACACGTGGACCAAGGTCAACGCACAGACGGTGACGGATACCGTGTTTGAACAACTGGGGGTCGCGGACGGCACCTACATGTACGCGGCCACCGCGGTGGACGTGTACGGGAACGAGAGCGCGCATTCCAACCAGGTCGAGGTTAAGGTGTACTCCCCGGTGCTGGTTCAGCCTGCCCCGCTGACCTACGAGGACCAGGTGGTCGTGGAAGGGAGCGGAGCCGCGGGCGAGGCGGTCGTCGAGATATTCGTGGACATCGGTGCGGGTCCGGAGGCCGCGGGCAGTACGACGGCAGACTCCGAAGGAGCGTTCTCCTTTGCTCTGGACCTGGCGCCTGGAGAGAACCAGGTTTTCTGCCGGGCCGTCGACGGAGAGGGGAACATCAGCCGGAACTCGAATGTAGTGTTCATCGTTAGTTACGATGCGCCCGCGACGCCCACAGGGCTTGCGGCGTCGGTGGCGGATCACACAGTGAGCCTGTCGTGGAACGCAAACAGCGAACCGGGTCTCCTCGGGTACAACCTCTATCGGGACGGAGATAGGCTCAACGACGAGACGTCTGTCTCCTGGGGCTCAACCGATGCTTCTTCGAGGAGCTACTACTCGCCAAGGGCGCGGGACGGAAACATAAATTCCTACTGGTATTCAGACTACTACGACGGAGACCAGCAGTTCGGTCCGGAGTGGTGGCAGATCAACTGGTCAAATCCCTTGCTGATCACTCAGGTGGAACTTGAATGGTACAGATACAGTGACACCTCGACGCTCTACGCGGGAAAGGATTACGAAATCCAGGCCTGGATGGGCACATCATGGGTGACACTGTTAGCAATCACCGGAAATGATAGCAAGGTGAATACCTTCGAGATTTCACCGGCTTTCGCCACAACCCGGATTCGTATCTACATCACTGATACGACTTGTACCGATTACGATTACTACTACCGTAATTATGTGAGTCTTGCCGAGGTCAGGCTGTTGCGGGAAGTTCCGATCACCGGCGAGTATTACGATGACTTCGCACTAGCCGACGGCGTGTACGGCTATCGACTGACCGCAGTCGGCGCGCACGGATTCGAGAGCCCGCCGACAGACGAGCTACCAGTCACCGTAGGCGACGTGATCCCGCCGGCTCCGCCAGAAAACTTGGTCGCTTGGGCCGTCGGCTCGGACGTAGAGCTTTCCTGGTCCGCAAACACAGAGCCTGACCTGGCCGGGTACAACGTGTACTTGAGCATGGGGAATGACTGGGTGAGGCTTAACCAGGCCCTCATGACCGAGCCCACGTACCTTGACCTTCTGCGGTCCAACGGAATCCACACCTACCGGGTTACTGCTGTGGACGCCTCGGGCAACGAGAGCTTGCCGTCCGCCGAGGCCTCCGCGACCGTCCAGGTGGAGATCCCGCCGAGCCCTACCATTACGAGCGTGACCGCCGCTCCGGAGGGGAGGGCACTCACCGTCTGTTGGATTGACGGCGGTGGTGTGGTTGAGGCGTACGAGCTCCTCCGGGCCACCACCCAGGGTGGGCCTTACACGAGCGTCGCCTATGTCCCTGTCGCTGAGAACTGTCATCAGGACGCGGGCCTGACGAACGGGATGGTCTATTATTACGTAGTGGTCGCCGTTGATCCTGCCGGCAACTGGAGCGCATACTCCAACGAGGCCTCGGGCACGCCGCGGGATGTCCTTGGCCCGGAGCCTCCAGTCATCCTTTCGCCGACCGTCAGCTCGAATCCAATCTACGTCTCGGTGGCCTCCACGGACGTCTCGGGCGCGGCCGAGCCCGGCTCGAGCGTGGCTCTCTTCAAGCATAGTGCCCGTGTCGATGAGACCACCGCGTCGGAGCAGGAATACTCCGAGGCCTTTCCGCTTCAGGAGTTCTACTACGACTACGGCATGAAGGCCGAGCTGTCTCCGGACGGAGGAATGTTCGCCTACTCGGGCTATGACGACACTTCAGGAACCGACATTATCTGGCTCCTCGACCTGGAGTATGGCAGCACAGCGCAGGTGGTGGAGAACGGCGTGTCGCCGGTGTGGTTCCCTGACGGCCACAGGTTCGCCTTTCGCGGACCTGACCAGAGCGGGTACTGGCGGATCGCCGTCTATGACCTGGAGAGCGGTGAAGTCTCCATGCTTACCCAGGACGTCGATGTGCTGGAGTACGACCCCTCGTTCTCAAGCGACGGGAGGCTCGCTGCGCTGAAGAGCAGGAGAAGCGGCTACAGGGATCTGTGGCTCTTGGACCTGGAGACGGGTGACATGACCCAGTTGACCAGCGGTATCTACTTCATAGGTCCGCTGATCTCCCCGGACGGTACCAGGGTCGTCTATCACGACTATGACTGGTTCTGGATCATGGACATCGCAACCGGCGAGACGACCGTGGGTGACACTCTGCTCGCCGTGTACGACGAGCTGCTGCCGTACGCATGGTCTCCAGACGGAGCCAGGATCGCATTTGTCTCTTCATCGGAAGGCCAGCCGGATATCTACATCCTGGACGTCGTCACCGGCGACACCTCCCGGCTTACCTTTTCCGCCGGCCACGAGTTCTCTCTCTCGTGGTCGGACGACGGAATGCGGCTGGCGTTTGCGTTCGACGATGCCGGAACATACAGCGTATGGACGATGGATGTCGGAGGCGCTGGCGAGCAGCAACTCGTCGCTGATGCTGGGGCCGTCGAGGTGACACACGCCCAGTGGGCGGCCTGGAGGGGAATCGGTTATTCTACCATGACCGAGTTCCACCTGGTGAGGCCCGCGGGCAGCTTCACCTTCCGAAACGTCCGGCTGGACGTTGGCGAAAACCTGTTCCACGCCACAGCCACGGACGATTCCGGGAACGAGAGCCAACCTTCCGAGGAGATCAGCGTAACTCTCGATCCCGAGCAACTGCCAGACTTGGAGATCCTGGCAGATGACATCGTACTCTACCCTGCCATGCCGACCGAAGGGGAACTGGTTTCGATCGGCATGGTGGTTCGTAACAGCGGCTTTGTTGCAGCACCGTCCTCGTTCGTGGACGTGGTGGTCTGGAGGCCGGGAGGGTTGGTTGATCTGATCAGCTCGGAGGCCGTTCCGCCCCTGGAGGTCGGAGCGGAGCATGTGCTCGCTCTCACCTGGGATACCACCGGTTCCGCTGGCGAGAACACCTTCTTCGTGACCGTCGACCCCGGCGACGAGATCCTGGAGATCTCCGAGGACAACAACTTCGCATCCGGGCAGGTGCATGTCTCGGCGGAGCCGGGAATCGAGATGGTGACGACCCTGGACGCCGATTCATACGGCGGTGAGCAGAACGTGAACATCGAGATAGCCCTTCACAACGGCGGCCAGGCGACGGACGCGGTGCTCGAGGTGCTGGTCGAGGACGGGGCGGGAGTGCTGGTGTCGATCGTGGACACGATTTCCGTAAGCCTGCCGTACGCCTCGAGCCAGTCGCACGCCCTGGTCTGGAACACCGGGCAGACATGGCCGGGCGTTTACCTGGTCAGGTCGGTCCTGTCCGGTGCCGGGGGTGAACCGATCGCGCAGAGCACGGTCCCGTTCACGATAGAGGCCGCCGTGGCCGTCGATGCCTCCATATTTACGGACAAGCTCCACTACGGACCGGACGAGAACGTGCTGGTGGGCGTGGAGCTAGCCAACCTGGACGATAGTTACATCGTCTCGAGCCTGGACGTGAGGATTCGCGTCAGTGACGCAGGCGGCACCGAGCTGTTCGTCGACGACCGCCAGGTCGTGAACCTCCTGCCCGGCAACCCGGTCCGCCTGGACGCCGCCTGGAACACGGGCGTGAACCCGCCCGGGACCTACACGGCCTCGGTAGAGGTCTTTCGTGGCGTTGAGCCGGTAGCCGGCGCCTCGACAGGATTTGGCATCGATGCCCATGTCGCAGTTGCCGGCTCCGTACAGGCCATCCCTGCGGTGGTCATCCGGAGCCTTCCGCTATCTGCTGATTACAGCCTGACCAACATTGGCAACGACCGGGCGGACGGTCTGATCGCAATCGTGTCGGTGGTGGATCCGGATACCCTGGAGATCCTCGACGTCAGGCAGGCCACGCACGATCTGCCTTTGGCCGGTACTTTGTCGGGAAGTTTCGACTTCTCCTCCCAGTGGCTGGCCTTCAAGTCCTACTGGCTGGTGCTGGGATACGAGTGGATGGGCGAGGCTTACAATATTGCATCAGCGACGTTCACCGTGGTGGACGGCCTCGGTCCCCAAATCACTGTCCTGTCGCCGGAGGACGGCGGGTCTTATGGCTCGCCGGTCTACCTCACGGTCTTGGTGGCGGACGACGGCTCCGGCATCGACAGGATGGACTATCGGCTGGACGGCGGGACCTGGATCGCCATGGCGCCGGTGAACCCTGCGATCGGCAAGTACTCCGCGGTCTGGACGCCGGTGCCGGGCGACGAAGGGACGCACGTTATCGACTACCGGGCCATCGACACGGCGGGCAACGAGTCGATGGTGACGGTTACGGTTCTGATCGAGAACCTGTGCGTGCCTGAAGACGAGGTCTGCGACGGGCAGGACAACGACTGCGACGGCGAGATAGACGCGGCCGACGCCGACCTCGTGATCGAGCCATGCGAGTTACAGCTTGGTGTATGTGCAGGTTCCATGAAAAACCCTGGCATGTGCCAAGACGGCGCCTGGCTGGCATGCGGTGGGGCCGAGTACACGGCCCACGACCCGCACTACAACACCGTCGAAACCTGCGACGGGTACGACAACGACTGCAACGGCCTGACCGACGCTGATGATTCGGGCTTGGTGCTGGACCCGTGCGATCTGCAGCTTGGCGTGTGCGCCGGCTCCACCCACCGCGCGGTCTTGTGCGTTGAAGGAATCTGGCAGTCGTGCGCTGCTGAGGACTACGGTCCCTCCTGGGGCGACGAGGTCTGCGACGCTCTCGATAACGACTGCGACGGCGCTACCGACGCTGCCGACGCCGACTTGGTGCTTGTACCCTGCGAGATCCAGCAAGGCGTATGCGCCGGTGCCACCAAGCCCGCTTCGCTGTGCGTAGCGGGCGCCTGGCAAGGCTGCACCGATGCCGATTACGGCTCCCACAGCACATACTTCGGCGACGAGGTATGCGACACATTGGACAACGACTGCGACGGCGCCACCGACGCGGCCGATGACAGCCTGGTGCTGGTGGACTGCGAGAACCAGCAAGGCGTCTGCGAGGGTGCCACAAAACCCGCCCCGTTGTGCGTGGCGGGCGCCTGGCAGGCCTGCACCGACGCGGAGTACGGCGCACACAATCCGTCCTTTGGTGATGAGGTCTGCGACGCTCTGGACAACGACTGCGACAGCACCACTGATGCTGCCGACGACAGCCTGGTGCTGGTGGCATGCGAGAACCAGCAGGGCGTCTGTGAGGGTGCCACCAAGCCCGCCGCGCTGTGCGTGGCGGGCGACTGGCAGGCATGCACCGACGCCGAATACGGCGCTCACAGCCCGTCTTTTGGCGACGAGGTATGCGACGCCCTCGACAACGACTGTGACGGCACAACCGACGCTGCCGACGACAGCCTGGTGCTGGTAGCCTGCGAGAAACAGCAAGGCGTGTGCGCCGGTGCCACCAAGCCCGCCTCGCTGTGCGTTGCGGGCGACTGGCAGGCCTGCACCGAGGCTGAGTACGGCACCCACAGCCCTTCCTTTGGTGACGAGGTGTGCGACGCTCTCGACAACGACTGCGACGGCGCCACCGACGCGGCCGATGACAGCCTGGTGCTGGTGGCCTGCGAGAACCAGCAAGGCGTGTGCGCCGGTGCCACCAAGCCCGCCTCGCTGTGCGTGGCGGGCGACTGGCAGGCATGCACCGACGCGGAGTACGGCGCTCACAGCCCGTCCTTTGGCGACGAGGTATGCGACTCGCTGGACAACGACTGCGACGGAACAACCGACGCTGCCGACGAAAGCCTGGTGCTGGTGGCCTGTGAGAACCAGCAGGGCGTCTGCCAGGGTTCCAC
>SDBT01000631.1_pt1 | contig 56441 bp, 49 predicted proteins | sample 2277101 | NCBI WGS metagenome assembly SDBT01 (sample SAMN10404973, study PRJNA504765) | marine sediment metagenome | isolation source: marine sediment core GS10_PC15, 103 cmbsf | place: Arctic Ocean: Southern Knipovich Ridge | collected 2010 | reverse complement strand
TTAGTGATCCAGTGGTTCTGAATGGAAGGGCCATTGCTAAACGGATAAAAGGTACGCCGGGGATAACAGGCTTATCTCCTCTAAGAGTCCATATCGACGAGGAGGTTTGGCACCTCGATGTCGACTCATCACATCCTGGGGCTGAAGAAGGTCCCAAGGGTTTGGCTGTTCGCCAATTAAAGTGGTACGTGAGTTGGGTTCAGAACGTCGTGAGACAGTTCGGTCCTTATCCTCCGTGGGCGTAGGGTATTTGAGAGGGCTTGTTCCTAGTACGAGAGGACCGGAATGAGTAAGCCTCTGGTGTTCCAGTTGTTCTCCAAGAGCAATGCTGGGTAGCTAAGCTTATTAGAGATAACCGCTGAAAGCATCTAAGTGGGAAACTCGCCTCAAGATGAGATACCCCGTTAGATAAAAAATAAATAATTAGAATTTCGGTTTTGAGAGTTTATTGATTATCTAACATTATATAAGGCTCCTTGAAGACTACAAGGTTGATAGGCTGGGTGTGTAAGTACAGTAATGTATTCAGCTAACCAGTACTAATAAGCCGAATGTTTTAACCGCATATATATTTTAATTTCTTAATTTGTTCGTTTGAACAGTAAGTTTTCAATTACAAAAATGATCACAATGTTGTTTATGTTTTTAATTTGACAATATTTAAATTATAAGTATTATTAAATTAAGTAATAAGTAACTAAAAAATTTGACATTGATCTAAAAAATTTCTGGTGCGTATAGTTATGGGGTAACACCCGTTACCATTTCGAATACGGAAGTAAAGTCCATAACGTCGATGATACTTGGCTGGTGACGGCCTGGGAAAGTAGATAGTGCCAGTTTAAATTAAACCCTGCAATTTTATTGTGGGGTTTTTTCTTTTTCTAAAATACAAATTTCAAGTTATTGTACTTTTGAAAAAACGTACATGTAATTTGCGGGAGATAGTGTAGTGAAAGTGAATAAGTATATTCAAACTTTTTTTATTGTATTTAAATTTGATCAGGAACTGGCTCTAATGTTCGATAGGCATATACGGATGAGAGCTGACTGATTAACAAAATAACAATCATTCCCAAAAGAGTTAGTGGTATGCATATAAATTGGTATTGTTCGATGATACTCAACGGACTAAGCAAAAAAGGCATAACCATAAAGATACATTTTAGTCCAATCATTTTTATTGTATTTCTTTGTATGATCCCTTTTAAAAATTTACAATAATACTGATATTTTTTATCTAATAGATTAATACAATCAAATCTAAGAACTAAAGATGACAGGGTAACTTTATGCATAATGTGTTAGAATAAAGCTTTTCAACGCAGCGTCATTGCATAAATAAAGAGATCTATTATTATTTCTCAATCGGATTAAGTTGTCGATATACATGTGCAAATGCATAATTATCTAGAAATTTTAGTTTGCGTGCTTCTTGTTCAGACATTGCATTGCGCGCTTTTTTCAAAGCAGCAATTGGATTGATATTTTGATCTACGATATAAAATTTACTAAGTTGTTGATATCCTACAAACGTACTTTTGGGATTTAAACTCGATAGTAACCCAAAAATATCAAACAGTAGTGTAAGTAATCCATATGGTGCAAGTAATATTATTTTAGGATTTTTGTTCAAAGGTAACAGCTTTTGATAATCTATAATGTGTAGTATATTTTTTATGCCAAGATACATTATCACTCCGAATGCAAGACCAACCCAGAGAAAAATAAATGGTGTAATGAATGGATTGTTTTTATCGATATTAAAAAGATATCGCAAAAAATTTAACAATAAAAACTGACTGACAATCATAAGTGGAATTATAATAAGCGATATTACAAATGCTCGAATAATAAATTGAGATGTGTATTTAGATCTTACTTGACTTCCTTCAATAATAGCTTTTTCAATATCGATCATAAAATATCCTTTTGTTTTACATTATTGCAAAATTGCCAGACTTTTTGTAAGTCTTTTCTACTAGGCTATTTGTAAGTCTTTGTAGAGATGGTAGTTTTTTTCGAAATTTATTCATATTTTTATGGTAAATAAGTTAGAGTCTTCTATGAAAAATTTAATTTTTTAGGATTATACGGGAGTTGCGATGAAAAGATACTATTTTTTACAAATCATCATTTGCGTTATAAGTATTAGTTCAATTTTGTTTGCCGCAGACAGAACGCGAGAGTTGTTAATTTTTCCTGATGCAAATTTTTCGAAATTAGGTGGTGAAGTTGATCCGACTGTTGTAGGGTTTATGCAAAGTATTTTTTTTGAATATCCTATACTTGTGTCTGGTGACATTTGGCGCATTTTTGCATTATACAGAAAAAAAGCATTTGATCTTTTTACAAATGAGGATGAAGCGTTTTATCAAAAAGTACTTGAATTTACACAGATGATAAATAAGAAGATTGCAGAACTAGCAGTTGAGTATGATTATAATAAACTAGAAATACTAGATAATATAAATGCTTTATTATCAGATGAATTTTCAGAAGAGTCACAACTTATTTTAAAAATTGACCAAGATTTGAGGAATGAACTTAAGCCTTTAGTTGTCAAACATAATAAATCGGCTATTTCTTTGAATAAACCTCAAAAAACAGTAATAGATTTTATGCTTTCCAAAAAAAGAGAATTTCGTCTTTGATTTTTTCTTATCTAGTTACATTTGATGATGATACATGGGATATGTACCAATTATATGATGGTGATTGGTACATATTGTTGCCAAAATCATATACAACGCAAATAACAAATAGTGCACCAGATGTTATTTCAAAAGCATTTGGTAATTTAAAGCTTGATAAAAAAGAAAAAGTGTATGGAATGCATTTATCAAATCTGAACAAGATTGATATTGATGATGCTTTTAATTTGTTTGGTCAAAAAAATTGTAAATTTTTTGGAATATCGGTTGTTTCTGTTGCCAAAGTACTGGAGAATCTTTTTGTAAAAAAATCGGAAATAAAAAAACAAGAAAAATATCCGTATCCATTGATTTGGAACATACTTGTTTCTGGTCACGGTTCTTTTTCTGTATCACCAGAGCAAATACAATTTCTTAATCAGTTAAGAAAATTAATTGATCAAGAAAGAAAACGATTAGAGGGTTTAGGTACATTTAAATCGTCACAAATATTGTTATCGTTTGTGAATGGTCAAATTGATATGATTAATAAAACTTTGAAAGATTTTTCTGGTTTTGATGGAGATATAGAAGTGCTTATTACTCAAAAAAAACTATTGGAATCACAAAAAAGTATTATCGATAGTTTGCTGAAATATATTAAAAATATACAATTTATTTTGAAACAAAATAATGTTGCAATTGCAGGTATGCGCTTTAACTATTTTCAAGATATGTTAAACTTTTTGGCAGAACATGTTGACGTTGATGTGTTAAGTTATTTATCTTGTTATGCAGGAGATAAAAATCTTTTATATCCATATATTTCGCGATATGGCTTTGGTGAAGATGTAATCTATCCATATACCATCACAGCCGGAACCGTTTCTGATACGGTATTTTCAGTTAAAAGTGCTTTATATTATTTTTATCCAAAAGAGCAAATTGAACAAGAAAATATAATTATATCAACAAGAGAAGAGAGAGGTGAAGAAGTAATGTTTGTCTCTTCATGGGCATCATTTGATTTTGAAAACTACTTTGAGGCGTTAAAAAAAGAAGAGGGCTATAAAAGTTTATCAGATGTACTAGTTTTTATTTATCCAGAAAAGCCTGGTTTTGTTTTTAAAACAAAAAAACAACGTCCAGTTATTCGTTATTCTGGGCAAATGGCATTTGTTCCTGTGGATATATCAAAACACAATGAATATTTGGGTAGAGTAAAGGTGAGTGCAATTGGCATTGAAGGTACAAAAGAAGTTTCCTATTTAAAAGATATAATTTTAGGAACATATTATTTACCAATATCACTACATATATATCCGTTTTCGACATTTGTAAAACATCTTCCTTCGCTTCCATTGATTCAAATAATAGAACCAATTTATCGGCTTGAAAGAGTTATTTATATTAAGGAAATTATTGTGCATCAGGAGTTATTTGATGTACAACATGAAAATACTATTACTATAGTTGCCAATTCTTTATTAAATAATGCGTTTAATCAACATAAAGGTGAAGATGTTGGTCATATATCTCCGAAAGTTGTTATTGTTGATAAGGTAGTTACTGACAAGCAGACAGTAATTGCACAAAATTGCATGTTTACATTTAATTCTCCGATACTTGCAGCTATTGGTATGCAAGATGCGCAACGTGGACCAGATCTAAATTACTGGGATGCATTATCACAATTCCCATATTTTGGTGATGAAAAAGATTATATCGAGACATACCTTCCAGTGTATGAACATATTCGCAGTCAAATATTTAATCAAGCAAAAAAAGATAATCTTGAGTTAATTGATGTAAGTAAGCTCGATATTTTCTTGCAGCAACACAAAAAGCAAGTTAAAGAAAAAATAAAACAAGAACAGACGAAAATTGTAGAAGTTGAGGGAATCAAAAAGATAGATTTTGTGCAGAAAACTTTTGATGTGATGTATGGTGTGGTTGCATTTGTGTGGGATGGTATTGTAAGTTTGGTTTAGTAGAATTTTATATTAAATATTAGGTGTATGTAATGAAAAAATTATTGTTTCTATTGCTTTGTTTGTCTAACTTTTCAGTTTTTTGTATGAACATACAACTTTATTTAGAAAAATATGCGTATAATGTTGAGGATGAAACAAAACAGGCAATGAAAACAGGTGTTGAAAAAATTATAAAAGATTGTGGGTTTCAAGATAAGAGCATTGAAGAGTGCGAAGGGTTATCGAAGTTGTATCGAAATATATATGAACTTGGAGTAGAAAATTTACTTAATAATACCACTGTGCAAGAGTATGCGGAGAAAGTCTTGAATAAAAGTATTAATTCTGATGGTCCACGTAGCTTATTTTGGGTTGTGAGAGATAGTACATCAGAGGAATTATGGCAAAAATTTAAAACATGTTTTTATTGGACGATGTGGGATGTGCATAATACAATGTTTAAATTTAATTTGAATTATCCTTTACAATATGAGCAAAAAGATCCGGAATTTATGCACGAAATGTTTGAGTTGAATGAAAATATATTTAAATACCAGAAAGGTTCTAATTCGAAAGAATTTTTGAAAGAAAAAACATTACAATATGCAGGATGTATGCTTGCACTATATTCTGTGAATAGAATTATTAAAGATAATAAATTTGATGAGTAGTAGCTTGTTGTTTTGAGTTAAGATATTTGTGCCCCGAAAATCGGGGCACTTTTTTATGGGATTTGATTTTATCCAGTCGTTTGATTACTTGTTATTGTACTTCTGTAAGCTTTACTTTACGAATTTGACTACTCTTTATCGAACGATTTATTACTAGATGAAATGATACGTTGTAAGTTTTGTTTGCTTCCGGAACTTTCACTTTTTTTGTAACCTTAGCAGAACCTCTAGTTTCTGTTAATTCTGCAACAAATACGCCTAGATTTAATCTCTTGTTCCATGATTTACGCCATCTCATTCTTCCCACTAAAACAGCATCCGTTTCGAACGAACCTTCCTCAGGAAGGTGAATGAATATTAATAAATCAGCATTTTCTGGGATATCTTTATTTATTATAACTGTACTGTTTCCTTTGATTTTGGCAATTTCATTGTCCTTAGTACCTAAGTAAATAGTCATTTTTGTACTGGAATTGTTTGTTATAGTTACTAAAGTTGTTTTTTCAATAAATTCAGACGCTTTCAATGTCAATGTACATGAAGTGATTAATAATCCCAACAGGGACAGTTTTGTGTTTATATTCATAATTTCTCCTTAGTTATACCTACAGTTATACCTACACGAAACGTATATACCTACACGAAACACATTTCTATTTGAAATATTATCAAAAATATCCCTAAAAAAGAAATGGTTTTGAGTTTTTAGAGGCAATTCATTGAATGGGTGAAGTGTTTGGAAACCAAGTGTAAACGGTTTTTTTGGTGATACGCGAAAAAAAGGCTTAATTATAACAATATTTTGTATTAGATTGACAAATGAAGATATTGGGAGAAACCTCTGCTTTTTTTCTTTATTGAATGTGGCTAGTCAAAAAGATAAAAAATTCTTTGTAAATTAGAGTTTTTTGAATATTTTTTATGGGACTTGATTTTATTAAGTTGTTTTTTTTAATGTGATAACAATAAGTTATTTTATTTTTGCAAGGAGGGGTATGAAGTTACGTTTGGTTTTGTTTAGTAGTATTATCTTTGTTTTTTCTACTTTTATATATGCAAAAAAAATTGTCGTCACTGGTGGCGCAGGTTTTATTGGAAGTCATGTTGCTGAGCATCTGTTACGTCGCGGTGATGAAGTTATTATAATTGATAATTTAAATGATTCGTGTCCGTTAGAAATCAAAGATCGTAATTTAGAAATTGTCAAACAGGCAGATCAAGATAATAAATTGACAATATATGTTTCTGATATTTGTGATAAAGAAAAGATGCATGAAATTTTTGCAAAGCACGCACCTGATGTGCTTTGTCATTTGGCAGCACGTGCAGGAGTTCGTACCAGTATCGAAGATCCGGTTGAGTATATGCGTAGCAATGTTATCGGAACAACGGTAATGTTTGAAATGGCAGTAAAATATAATATTTCTCATGTAGTGTTTGCCTCAAGTAGTTCTGTGTACGGTGCACGTGATAATGGACTATTTAAAGAGACTGATCGAGTTGAAAAACAATCGAGCCCATATGGAATGACAAAACGTGCAGGAGAGTTGTTAGCGCAAGTATATAATCATTTGTATGGGATATCATTTAATTGCTTACGATTTTTTACTGTTTACGGTCCGCGTGGACGAATAGATATGGCAGCATATATTTTTACTGATAAAATTGCACGAGGTGAAACTATTACTATTTTGGGTGATGGAAGTGCAGTGCGAGACTTTACGTACATTGATGATATTGTGCAAGGTATTGTCAAAGCTATTGATACACCACTCGGGTATCAAATTTTTAATTTAGGATGTGGCAAACCTACAGTTCTGAAAGATTTTATTACAATGATAAAAAATACTGTAGGTAAAAAGGCGAATATAAAATATACAGATATGATTGCAGGTGATGTTCCATTGACAAGCGCTAATATTTTAAAGGCGCAAAAATTATTAGGATATAATCCAAAAAATTTGGTTGAGTATGGAATTAGAAAATTATGGAAGTGGTATAGTAATGAATATGTATTGTAAAGGTGTGCGTTTTTTCTTTTTAATATTGTTATTTTGTAATTTTTTTAGTATGGTTTCTAAGCCTCCAGTAAAACAATTAAAAATTCTTTTTATTATTGAAAAATTTCCATGGTACACAAAAGTAATCATGATGAACCAGGTAATTAGTTTACTCGATCGTGGTCATGATGTACATATATACACTTATCACGGTATTGCTTCTGATGAAGTTGACAAAGAGGCATTGGAATATAATCTTTACGATCGAATACATTATAATCGTTTTCCCTCGCCTTCTGAAATTAAAACTTTTGATATCATTGTATGCCAATATGGAGATTTGGGTAAAGAATATATAAAGTTAAAACATACAATTGACAATAAAGCTAAATTTGTAACTTTTTTTAGAGGTGGTGATATTACGACTGATAGGCATATGGAATATGGTCAGTATGATGAATTAATTAAAAATAGTGATTTGTTACTTCCTATTTGTCATTACTTTAAATATAAATTACGAATGCTTGGTGCTGATCTTGATAAAATAGAGGTTATTTATTCTCCAATTAATTGTAATAGATTTTTTTCAAAAAAAAATATTGATCGTGCAATACAAAAATTTTTATCAAAAAAGAATACTGACACGATTCGAATATTGTCAGTCAATAGACTTGCGGAAGAAAAGGGTATTGATGATGCAATTAATGCAATTGAACAATTAGTAAAAATATATCCTAATATTAAGTATACCATTGTTGGAGATGGAAAATTGCGGCTTCAAATAGAACAACTAATTAATCGTAAAAAATTACAAGATTGTGTAAAGTTGGTTGGCTGGAAAAAGCAGGAGGAAATTAAGGAATTGTTGGAAGTTTCTGATATTTTTATTTTGGCATCAGTTACACCTGAGCGTGGTAATCAGGAGGCAATTCCAAATGTGCTTAAAGAAGCAATGCTTATGGGGGTCCCTGTTATTGCAACATATCATGGAGGAACAACAGAGCTTGTTGTTGATGGATTGACAGGATTTGTAGTTCCTGAAAAATGTAGTGGAGCCATCTTGCAGAAAATTCTTCATATTTTGAAAAATAAACGGCATGTTGCACGAGTAATATCCCGTGCGGCACACAAAACTCGTGAGATGTTTGATATGAACATTGTAAACAAAAAATTGATTCGTATTTTTGAAGAATTGGTTGCAAATGGAGGAAGTCAATAATGAGATGTGTATGGTTTATTTTGGGATTATTTTTTATCGCAAGTAACGCTTTTGCTCAAAAAATTTTATATCTTACTGATGATTTTCCTCATTATACATCAGTTCCACTTATACATCACGTTACAAGTCTTGTTGATCAAAATCATGAAGTTTTTATTTTTAGTAAAAATATATCTCCAGGAATCGCTGCTGAAAAAATTCACCCTGATATGAAAAAATATCAATTAAACAAAAGAGTCTATTTTGAAAAATTACCTAAAGATATTGCACTTTTTGATATAGTTATTTGTAAAAATCTTTCTATCGCAAATGATTATCTTTTTATAAAAAAGCAATATCCGCATATCGTGTATATTTCCCATGTGTATGCGCAGGATGTGACAGGACATCAATTTCGACGTAGAAAAGTTAGAAATGTTTTATTTAAAATGGTAGATTACTTTTTACCAGTCTCTTGGTATGCAGAATATAAACTTTCTGTACTTGGTTGTTCTCAGAAGAAAATTTCGGTTTTGTATGAACCTGTTGATTGTAAAAAGAGTTCTTTTACGATGTTCGTACCATACTTGAAAAATACTGTTTGTGTACTGATAGATGGATATGGTGTTAATGTAGAATCACTTGAGATTTTACTTAAACTTGCAAAAATAAAATTACAAAATTTTAAGGTTAAATATACTGTTCTTTGTCAGGAGGCAAACTCTCTTCGTCAGAAAGAAGAGCGGAAACGTATTACAGATAATTATTCAGTTTCATTTGTATATAATCTTACTCGAAAGCAATTATTACGACTTTTGAAAAAATCGCATTTACTGATTTGTTTGCTAACGACAAAAATGGATGGTGCTCAAAGAGATATTCCATTACTGGCAAAAGAGGCAATGGCAAAAGGAGTATTTGTTATAGCACCACGTTATTCATCGATTCAAGAACTAATAATTCGTTCTGAGACTGGATTTTTATTTCCAGAAAGAGACTATCGGTTATTAGTACAGCAAATGAAAAAGGCAATTCAAGGTTTTAGAAGATGGCCAAGCAAGTTATTTAGGGCTCGAGAAATTATACAAGAAAAACATAGCAAGAAGGTAATTGCGGCTCAATTGAATACCATTATAGATGATCTGATAAATATTAAATAATGTGGAAATACATGGATTACAAAAGAAAGTGCTATATATGAAATTAATAAAATTATTTTTTTTTAACTTTTTATGTATTTTTGTAACAAATAATTTATTAGCAGATTCAGTTTTGCAAGAAAATATGCCGTTACTAGTTTTGTTTTTTGTAAATAATTTTCCTACAAATACGGGCGGGTCTACACTTAATCAAGTTATTGGTTTTGTGAAAAATAATCACGATGTTACTATTCTTACGCAAAATTTTAATGATTCTTCAATCAATATGTCACATCCAGATATTCAAAAATACGATTTGTTTTCAAAAGTATTTGTAAAAGAGCTTCCTGATGATAAAAGAGAATTTGATGTTATTCTTTGTCAGTCAACAAGTTTAGCTATACAACTTCTTGATTTTGTGGAAAAATATAATGTTAAAGGTAAAAAAATAGTCTTTGTTCGCGGTGCTGACATAAAAATTTTTAATGATGCACAAAAATGCGAAAGAATTTTTGAGTCATTTGATATGATAGCGCCAGTGTGTGAGTATTTTAAAAATAAATTGACAAAACTGAACAAAAATAGATACAAGCTAAAAGTATTACACTCATCTATTGATTGTTCTAAATTTACGTATAGTAGACGTTTTTTTCCTAAAAAAAGTAAAACAGTAGAGATAGTCTCGGTTAGTAGATTGGCTCGTAAAAAGGGATTAGATATTGCAATAAATGCTATTTTTTTATTGATAAAAAAATATTCCAATATTCGATATAGAATTATAGGTGATGGTTCATTAAAGAAAAAACTGCGAGAACTTATTAATAAACTTGGACTTAAGCGACATGTATTCTTAGTTGGGTGGAAAACACCAAATGAAGTGAGAAAAATACTTAATGAATCTCATATATCAATTCTTCCGTCAGTAACTCGTAATGCGCAAGAAGGAATTCCAAACGCATTAAAAGAGGCGATGGCAATGGGATTGCCTGTTGTGGGTACATATCATGCTGGCATTCCAGAGCTGATAGAAGATGGAGTTACTGGTTTTCTTGTGCCTGAAGAGGACGTTATTGGATTGGCAAAAAAAATTTTTTATCTTATTAAAAGACCTAAAATATGGAATAGAATCGGAAAAGCCGCAAGAAATTTTGTTGTAAAACATTTTGAACGAGAAACTGAAAATAGAAAACTAATTCAAGTTTGTTATGAACTTTGTTATATGTAGAAAATTTTTTGTATTATAGTTTATTTAGAAGTCCCTGGTATTTTGCCAGAGACATATTTTTAATTTTGTAATGCATCTCGCACGGCTTGCACAAAATCGTAAGCAAGTTTTTCCATATCCCAACTATCAACGAGTAGTTGTTTTGCATATTTTCTCATTGGTTTATAATTATCATAGTTTGCCAAAATTTTTCTAATTTGTTCTTCAAGATCAGAAAAATTTGGTAGACAGGGTACATAGGTTATATGGTTCTGATAAATGTCTGGAAATGCCTGTAAAAATCCTGTATCTGGTTTAATCATAATTGCTCCACAATGCATAGCTTCATAATCCCTATGAGCCCATTCACCTGTACCCCAAGGAGAAATGACAATTTTAGCTTTTTGGATTGTGGCAATATAATTTTCAAAGCTTAAGGCTCTATTTGAATCAAAACAAAGTATATTAATATTTTTTATTTTTTTAAGTTTTTTAATTGCTTGCTTTCTGTGCTCTGTGTATAAAATTTTGCTGATAGAGTTTCCATGATAATTAACTTTTCCAGCAAAAAATACATCTATAGGTCTTTCTTTTGTAAAATTTATTTTTATGTCTTTTATTTGTTTTGCTTTTTTTGAAAAGGGGCTATTGTCTAAAGACCAAACGATACATTTAATCTTTTTTAAATATTTTGGTTTGATATATATAGGTACTTTTGGTCTAAAAAGTTGCATAGAGTCGTTAATGAAGTTAAAATGTAAGCTTTGTGCACATATAGGTGTATTATAAAGCATTTTATTTTTTAATATGCGGTTTTTAAAAATAGCTTTGACTTGTGGATTTGATATAGCTTTTCTTGTACTTGACCATAAAAAACCTGATGCTTTACGTTCTAAAATAATTATAGGTTTGTTGTAGTCGAGTATTTCTTGATTAACGTAGCTTGTAAAGATTATATCGGGATTTTCATCGACAAATTGAAGGCCTTCTTTTTCAAAGATAGGTTGAAGTGCTAAAAATCTTTTCCAGTAGCTTGGGTGCTTCATAAAGCAAAGAGTTTTAATGGTGCTTTTTGATTGTGTTGCTAAAAATGTGATAAAAAGTAGAAGAGTAAGAATTTTTTTCATCATAAATATATCCTTATTTTGTACTATTTAGAAAATACATATTTTTTGCACAATTTGATAAAACGTTTATTTTCAGTGATTTTATCGTGATTTTTCTCAACTGCCCTCCTGCCCGCTTTTTCAATTTTGTCCCATATTTTTGGATGTTCAATTAGATAGATTATTTTTTGAGTGAGTTCTGATACATTTTTTTCTTGTGCCAGTAAGCCTGATTTTTTATTATTAATCAATTCTGGAATACCTGCATGATATGTACTTATGACAGGAAGTCCCATTGCCATTGCTTCCATAATTGCTGTTGGTATTCCTTCACTTCCACCATTTTTTTGCGTTACAGATGGATGAAGGAAAATATGAGCCTTATCAAGAATTTTTTGTATTTCATTTGGGTCTTTCCAACCTTCTAAAAATATCTGTTTTTCTAAGTGCAAGTCTTTGATAAGATTAGAAAGTTTTTTTAGTAGTTTTCCGGTACCTATAATTTGGTAACTACAGTTGGGGTATTTTTTTAATAATTTTTCAACAGCTTTTATTGCATATTCAACACCTTTTTGTTCTGTAAGTCGACAAACGGTAACAATTTTTATTATATTTACAGGTAAAGAACGTTTGCGATATGTAAATTTGTCACAATCAACTGTTGAGCGAATAATTGAAACTTTCTCGGGGTCACATCCAAGTTGAATTGCTTGTTGTTTTGAAAATTCACACACCCCCAAAAAAAGATCTCCTTGTTTAAATATTTTTTCTCTAAGTTTTTTGTGTTTATCGTGTCTGTGACAAAAGGCTCCTCGAATAAAAATAAATAGTTTTCCTTTTACGTTGTATTCATCAATAAAGTTGATAGCATAGGGGGCAAGAGATGAGAATTGACAGAGTATAATATCAAAAGATCTCCTATTTTTTGGTAAATAATTGTGAAATGTTTTGTAGTGTAGATTGTAATTTGCTATATCTGGATGACTTTCTATCGCTGAAATGTCCCCTGGGTCTCGTGTTAAAATAGTTATTGAATGTCCATCTTCAATAAATTCAGTCATTTGATTTAAAATAAACCAAGATCCTTTTGTTGGAAATTTCTTTACACAAAATAGAACATTAAATTTTTTATTTTTAATGTGTTTATTAAAAGTAATATATGGACATATTAAAAAAAATATTATTAATAAATTGTTGAAAGATTTCATTGAATGACCTTATTTGAAAATTTATAAATTTTATTTATTAACAAGTTCTTCGCAAATTCGTATAAGTTTTTTATTTTCAATATCTCTGTCAAAATGTTCTTCAACAATTTTCCTTCCCGCGCATCCCATTTTGTACCATAATTCAGTATGGTTAATTAAATAATTAAGTTTTTTTGCTAAGATTCTTGATTTTTTTTCAGGAACAAGAAAGCCTGATATTTTATCTTTTACAAGTTCAGGAATTCCTGCATGCCAGGTGCTTATTATTGGCAGTCCACAAGCGGATGCTTCCATAAGAGCGTTTGGTATACCTTCTTCGTGTCCTTTTGATGAAGTAGCTGAGGCAAGTATAAAAATATGGGCACCTGCAAGCATTCTTGCTACTTGCTTGGGAGTTTTCCAACCGGCTAGATATACATGTTTTTGAAGTTTTAATTTTTTTATCAATATTTCTAATTTTTTTCTATAACGTCCCTCGCCAAGAACGACATATCGTAATTTAGGATGTTTTCTTATTAAGTATTTTATTGCTCGAATTACATAATGAACTCCTTTTTTTTCGTTTAATCGATTTACTGATAATAGCTTGATAGGTTCATTTTTTCTTCTTCTTCGTTTTTTAAATTTAAATTTATTAATATCAATAGCAGAATGAAGAATAATAATTTTATTTTCATCGCAACCAAATTTAATTAGTCGGTTTTTGAAATATTCACACACGGGCATTGCTAAGTCTATGTTGTTAAATATTTTTTCCTTTATTTCAAGTAAGTGACCTTTAAATGCTTCTCGAACAAACATAATTAATTTTCCGGTTAATTTGTTTTGTTCTTTTAATTCAATGATATGTTCTGTAAGAAAAGCTGATTGGCAAAGTAAAATATCAAAATCTTTTTGTGTGGGTATTTGTGTGTATGTTTTTTCCAGTAAGCGATATTTAGAAATATCAGTATGATTCATATTTATAGAATCTTTATCGAATGTTTGTGTATAGATAGTTACTTCGTGACCTTGTTTTATAAACTCAACCATCTGATTGATAATAAAAAAGGCAGTATTTGTTGGAAATCTTCTCATACAAAACAAAACGCGCAATGATTGTTGGTTTGCATGGAGAGGAATGTTTATGATAGATAAAAGTAATAATACTTTATAAATATTTTTAAATTTCACATGCCCCTCTTTTAATTTAAATGTAATCTAACGTTACATTTAATTTAGAAAAAAAAATTTAGCTTTTGCAATATATACTTGCAGTTAGTTTTTTTGTGTAATTAGAAGGGATTTGTTAAATATTTTTTCAAAGGGATTTTTATAATGAAATATTTTTTGTTGATTGTTATTGTCTGTTTAGAGAGTTTTTTTTGTACTGCATCTGAAAAAAAGCTTCGAATACTTATGGTTGTCAACAAGTTTCCACGTATAACTGAAACATTTATTTTAGGGCAAATTAAAGCTCTTATTGATGCAAGTTTTGATGTAACTATTTTATCTGTTTGGAGAGATGAGACTGATATTGTTCAACAAGATTTAATAGAATATGGTTTACTTAAAAAGGTAACGTATATAGATTTTTATGAAGAAAAAAATCAAGAAGAATTGTGTTCTTTTATTAACCAAGGAAATTTTGATCTTTTATATTGTCAATATGATAAGATAGGTAGAATTTTTGCAAGGTTAAAAGAGAAAGAAAAGATTACAAATAAAATGGTTTGTTGTATTCGTGGAGGTGATTTAATTAAAAAAATAGAAAGCGACAGAGACGGTTTTTCTACATTATTTTCACACGCATCGTTTATTTTACCTGTTAATAATTATTTTAAAAAAATACTGGTATCTAATGGTTTTTCAGAAAAAAAGATCATTGTGCAGCATTCGGCCATAGATCTTTCTAAGTTTTGTTTTCAAAAAAGAAGTTATAATAAAAAAAGACTAAATGTAGTTTCTGTGAACCGTTTAATCAAGGGAAAGGGTGTAGATCTGGCAGTTAAGGCTATGATAAAAATTTGTAAAAAATACAAACAGGTACATTATTATGTTGTTGGAAATGGAGTACTTTTTAAGTCTTTAAAAAAAATTATTACAAAGGCTCGATTGGAAAAACGTATACATTTAATGGGTTGGAAATCTCACGAGAAGGTTAAACAAATATTGAATGAATCACATATATTTTTGTTGGCATCAATTGGTACAGATGGTATTCCAAATGCAATTATGGAAGCATCAGCCTCAGGTTTGCCAGTTGTGAGCACAACATACGGGGGAATACCCGAAATTGTTCAAAATGGTAAATCTGGGTTGCTTGTTAAACCAGGGAAGGTGCGTAGTTTGGTTAAAATGATTGACTATTTAATTAGAAATTCCCGAAAATGGGGAAATTTTGGAAAACGGGGGCGAGAAATTGTTGAAAAAAATTTTGATATTAAACGAGAAAATAAGTCATTGGTTGATATTTTTAAATTAGTAATTCGGGGAAAATCTTTGCGAGCGTATAAGAAATATTGCAATTGCTACGAGTTATGAGTTACTTTTTGGTTACAAGTGCTTCGTTTTTATTTATTTTATCAGAAAGGTGTTGTATTTCATTTTAGCTTATTCAAGTTTAATAAAAAGGTGCCCGATAAAAATTATGTCAAATTATTAATGATTAGTGTTGAGTTTTTGATAGCATATTTTTTTAAGGGGAGTTATGTATGAAGCAAAATAAAAAATATTTTACAATATATTTGTGTACCTATTATCTACTATTTGTTGTTTTTAATACAAAGTCATCTAGCGATTTTGTTCAAAAATTTTTACTCAAAAACCCTAAAGTTGTAGAGATTTGTAATAAATCAAATAGTTTCATAGCTATTCTAGAGACGCAAGATAAAAATTATTTCTTGGTAAAACAAAAAAAAAATTGGAAAAGTACTGGGCTATCAGCCTTGTGGATGGTGCTTTCTGCCAAGACAGCCTCAAGTATTGGAAATATACTGTCACAAAAAGTTTACATTGTGGATAAGGACTTAGCATTTCCAGGTAAAAAATATCAAGATCAGATTGTAATATTAATGTCTCAGGTGCCAGGAATTGAGGTTAAAGAATCTGAAAAATATCGTTCTAAACATATAAGACAACGAAGGGGTCGAGGGGTTTTTGTGGGTGTCGTTCGAAAAATAATAAAAAATATGTCTGCGCATGTCGACTTGGCAAGAATAGTTGCGCTGGATTGTTTTATCGGTTACGTCGATCGACAAAGGAGGAATTTTTTTTATGATGAAAAGATTGATCGATTTTGGATAATCGATATGGATACCCCCAGAGAAAATTTATGTGGAGTAACTTGTACAAATTTTCAAAACATGCTGGAAGACGAGTCTATTTCATTTTCAAAAAACGAGATAAATGCCCTTTATGATTTTGCTCGGACATTAAAATTATTAATTGATAAAAATCCTCCCAAAAAGACTATTAAACGAATGATGAAAATTGCAAAACGAATAGGCATACAAGAAAGAAAAGGTTATCGTTTGTTGTTTCTACCAAGATTATTGGAGTATGCGGATCTCATAGAAAAAAGTTATGAGGATGCAAAGAAATTATTATGTATTACTAAAAAACTAATTCGTGCCAAAAAAATTAAGATGATTTTTAATGGATAGTTGTGAGGAAAAATTTAGTAGAGACACGGTTTTTTCATTGTCTATAGGTCCTGAATAAAAATTAATAATAAAGTATTGAATATATAGATATATAATATCATACAATTATTGCATGAAGAAAATATATATGTATTGTATTTATAGTATACAAATCTTTTTTTTGATATCGGCGTATAATGTACAAGCATTACAGGCAAAAAAATTATCAATTTTGTTTGTTCTTAATAGATTTCCGGCGCCGAGTAAATCAATTATTGTCAATCAGATGACTAGCTTAATTGATGCAGGTCATAATGTGCATATATATACTCATAAAATAGGTGATCTATCTTGTATTGATGGGACGGTAAAGAAATATAGACTTTTTGATAAAAAAATCTGTTTTTTTTCTCGTCCAAAAAATCTTGATCAATATGATATCATTCTTGTACAATATGGAAATTTGGCAGAAGAATTTGTTTCTATCAAAAAAAGAGAGTCTGTGCCATGGAAACTTGTTGTTTATTTTCGTGGAGCAGACATTACTGGAAATAAAGAAGCCTATCAAGAAGAATATAAAATGCTTTTTGAATATGTTGATTTATGTTTGACTGTATGTGGATATTATAAATATCGTTTGCGCAAAATTTTTGGATGTCCAAAAGAAAAACTTAGAGTGATTCCCTCTACAATTGACTGTAATTTATTTTCTTATTATAGACCATCATTGCGTAAAGAGTATGTTCGACTTATTTCTGTTGGTCGTCTTATTCAAAAAAAGGGTATGCATTATATCATTCGAGCGGTTGCGAATTTGAGAGAAAAAGGTCATAGAGTTTATCTTAATATTATTGGTGAGGGTTGCTATAGAAAAACGTTAGAAAAATTAATTAAAAAATTAAAATTAGAAAAATTTGTAATATTACATGGATGGAAAAATCAAAAAGTGATTGTAAAATATTTGCGTTCATCTGATATTTTTGTATTACCGTCAATTACCATTGCCAATGGATCACAAGAGGGAATTGCAAACGCATTAAAAGAAGCAATGGCCATAGGCAGGCCGGTGATTGCAACATTTCATGCAGGCACACAAGAGTTAGTTGAGCAAGGGATAAATGGATTTTTGGTACCAGAGCGAGATGTTGATAATTTAGTAAGAAAGATATTGTATTTAATTAAATGGCCAAATCTGAGAAGAACAATGGGTGAAAATGGTCGCAAAAAAGTGTTAAAAGAATATGATATGCGTATTGTAAATAAAAAACTTGAAAAAGTTTTATATAATCTTGTCAGGACATGATAGATGAATAGTTTAAAATTTTACATGATTTTATTTATATTTTTTTCTATTCAAAGTAAAAATATCCTTTTTGTTGTTCCGCAATTTCCAAAAGTTTCTGATGTACATATGCTTAATCAAATGACCGCACTTGTTGACGGTGGGCATGACGTTTCTATTTTTGCAAGAAAAAGAGGAGTAAGAGGGCCTGTTCAAAAGGACGTTTTTAATTACAATTTGTTGGAGAATATTTTTTATGAAAAATTTCCACAGGATATAAACCAATTTGATATAATTATTTTTCAGTTAGGGCATTTAACTTTTGATGTAAAAAAAAAATTGGGCTTTACAGGTAAAGTATTGGTCTGTATTCGTGGGTATGACATTACAGGACATGTAAAAGAAGAGCCACAGTTTTATAGGTCATTATTCGATTGTATAGATATTTTTTTGCCTGTATGTGATTATTTTAGAGAAAAATTACTACAGCTTGGGTGTCCAAAAGAAAAAATTATTGTCTTATATTCTGCAATTGATACAGAGAAGTTTGTATTTAAAAATAAAAAAATAAAGAATAAAAAAACAGTAAAATGTATTTCGGCATGTCGATTTGTAGAAAAAAAGGGTATACATACTTTTTTAAAAGCGTTGTATGTAGTAGTGAAAAAGCATCCGCATATACAATATATGCTTGTTGGTGATGGGAAGTATAGAAGGTTATATAGACGATTGATACGTAAACATAGGCTTAAAAATCATGTGACAATAATGGGTTGGTCTACACATAAAAAATTAAAAAAATTGTTGTGTGCGTCGGATTTTTGTATAGTTCCATCTCAAACTGCAGAAAATGGAGATAAAGAGGGTATTCCTAATGTTGCAAAGGAAGCAATGGCTGTGGGAATTCCTGTAATTAGCACATATCACGCAGGAATACCGGAATTAATAATCGATGAGGTAACGGGATTTTTGGTCTTAGAGAACAATTATAAAGCATTGTCAAAAAAATTATTAGAGTTATTGGCATCAGATAGAGATTTTTCTTTGGTTACAAAAAAAGCTCGAATGATTATTGAAAAAAAATTTAGTAAAAAGGTATTAAGTAAGAAGTTGTGTAAGATTGTAGCTGATTGTTGTTAGAATAAATAAGGAAGAAGTGTGAGAAGAGTATATATATGCATACCATTTTTATTAGTATTTTTGTGTATATATTCGTTAGATAATTTTGTTCAAGAAGTGTTGCGTAAAAATCCTACGGTTATAAAAAATTTTGTAAGTTCTCATAGTTTTATAACAATTTTAAAAACTGAAGATAAAAAATATTTTATAGTAAAGCAAAAAAAAAATTGGGGAAGTGTTGAACGATCTGCTTTGTGGATGATACTTTCTTCTACAATAGCATTAACAGTTAAAAATATATTATCTCAGAAGGTTTGTATTGTGAAAAAAGATTTGTCATTTCCAGGTAAAAAATATCATGATCAAATTGCAATACTAATGACACAAGTTCCTGGGGTTATGGTTCGAGCATGTAATAAACATAATAAACTAAGCATAAAACAGCGAAAAAAAGAGGAAAGAAAAGTAATTTTAATTGGTGTTACTTGTGAAGTAATAAAAAATATGTCCAAGCATTCAGATTTAGCACGAATAGTTGCACTTGATACTTTTATTGGATATTCAGATCGCCATAGGGGCAATTTTTTTTATGATAAAAAAACAGATCGATTTTGGGCAATTGATATGGATTCTCCGAGAAAAAATTTGTGTAAGATAACTTGTGAAAATTTTGAAAAGATATTGGATAATAAATCTATTTCATTTTCAAAAAAAGAAATTAATGCCCTCAGAGAGTTTTCACAAACACTTGAGTTGCTGATTGATAGTAACCATCCGGATAAAGTAATTAAGCAAATGATGGAAGTTGCTGAACGAATAGGTATTCGAGAAAGAAAGGGATATCGCATATTTTATTTACCTAGATTATTAGAATATTCGGATCTTATAAAAGAAAGTTATGAGGATGCAAAAAAACTATTAAATATTACTAAAAAATTAATAAAAAAAATAAAGTTTTAGATAATTTTTATGAAGGTAAGATGTGAATAAAGTTCTAAAATTTTTTGAGTTATATATTTTTTTGACTAGTTTTTTTTTGTTATCTTTTGATTTTAAAACTACACAATTTTCTTTAATTCAGTCGTACAGTGTACTTAATAGTTTTATGTCACGCATAACTGATGGTACAAATAAATTTTTAGTAAAGCAAAAAAAAGGACGAAGGTCGATTGATTGGTTTGCACTAAAAATGAAACTTGCAAGTATTATCGCGCAATATGTGGGCATGCCTTGTCAGTCAGTGTACATCATTCCTTCATATGAATATTTTTTAGGAAAAAAAAATCAGGATCTCACGGCAGTGTTGTTGACAATTGTGCCAGGTGTTTCAGCTTTAAAATCGAAAAAATATAAAAATGTTTATATAAAACAACGATATAAAATGGATGAGTTGTCTATTTATACAGGAGTTAATAGAAAAATACTATTACATATGGCTCGGCATAAAGATCTTGCAAAAATTGTTGCACTGGATACTTTTATTGGATATTCGGATCGTCATACTAGAAATTTTTTTTATGATAAAAGCACTAAAAGGTTTTGGGTAATAGATATGGATTCGGCTTTTGGTAGGAATTTTTGCAGAATAACGTGTAATAATTTTTATAAAATGATATCTAATCCTAGGATTATGCTTCGAAAAAAAGAATTGCGTGCATTAGGAATTTTTAAAAATACATTGCAAAAGTTAGTAATGTGGTGCCATCCTGAGGTTGTTATTACAAAAATGATTGAAATAGCTGATGAGATTGGAATACAAAATAAGAACGCTAGTTTTAGAACAATTACAAAAAATAAGTTATTGCAGTATGCACAAAAAATAAAAGAAATGTGTCAAGATGCAAAAAAATTAATTGAAATAACAGAACAATTAATAGATATAAAAAGTAAAGTATACGCATAGGTTAATAGCATGAAGCAAATTATATTTTTTTTATTAGTATTATCTTTACAAATATTTGCACAAATAAATCGTCCTCTGAAAATTCTTTTTGTTACTGGTGGGTTTCCTGATGTAACCGAAACTTTTATTTTAAATCAAATCACTACATTGCTTGATAGGGGGCATGATGTCTATATCTATGCAAATGGCAGAGGTAAAATGGACAAGATACATGCAGATATTGAAAAATATAACTTACTTGATCGTACATTTTACAAAATACCACTTGAGTTAGCGCCGTTTGATGTAGTTTGTTGTCAATTTGGGTACTTGGCACGCAAAGTTATGCGTAAACATAAAGAGCTTGGTAATAATATTGTTGTCTGTTTTCGTGGAACAGATATTACAGAGTATGTACGCAAGAGACCAAAATCATATTCACGTCTGTTTCGATATGCACGACGACGCGGAAAAAACATTTTTTATCTTCCGGTATGCACCTATTTTAAAAAAATTCTTCGTGCAATGGGCGGTCCTTTAGGAAGAGTAATTGTGCATCCATCTGCAATTGATTGTAATGATCTTGCGTACAAAAAAAGAAATTATAAAAATGGTGATACTGTTAAATTATTATGCGTTGCGCGGTTTGTTGTAAAAAAGGGACATAAAAATTTATTACATGCGCTTGCACTTGTAATTAAAAAACATCCGAAGATTCATCTTACTTTGGCCGGTGGTGGTAAACTGCAAGGTGATATAGAACAATTAATTGAAAAGCTTAATTTGCAAAAACATGTAACTTTGTTTGGTTGGGCAACAAAACAAGAAGTAAAAGAGTTGTTTGCTGATGCGCATATCTTTGCGTTAGCATCACGAACCTCGGGAAGTGGCAATAAAGAAGGTATTCCTAATGTGCTCAAAGAGGCAATGGCATCGGGTGTTCCAGTAGTCAGCACAATTCATTCTGGTATTCCTGATTTGATTACGCATAATGTGACCGGCATGCTTGGTCGTGAAAATGATCATCAAACGTTGGCCAAAAATATTATGTATCTAATTGAACATCCAGAAAAATGGGATGTAATGACTCGTCGTGCACGTGCAGTAGTTGAGAATGAGTATCATATTGATGTAGTAATTGATAAATTTGAGCAGTTGTTGTATAAATTGATTTGGATTGGTAAGAAAATGAAGAAGAATTAGATATAATACTGGATCCCCGCCTTCGCGGGGATGACTTATCATTTTTGTTTTGTATACCATACCCACGAAGCGCTAATCATCAATATTATCGCAATTACATAACTTATCATTGCAAGGGGCCATGCATTAAATATCATTTGTTGAACCAATTGCATAATTAAATACCCGCACGTTGCTGCTGGAATAAGTCGTAAGTCGTAACGTAAAAATAGGTAATATGCAATCCAGGCCATGATACCGCAACCGATGCCGGAAGCATAAAGTAGTTGTGCATTGTAGGTTGCTTGTGTTCCCATCATGATAATTCCAAATTTGATAAATGGAACAAACATAATAATCGGGTGTAGTTTGAATAATCTTCGAGAAATAAAATGAACACAAACGATAAATAACAATGTTAGTACTGTCAGATATATATAAGTTTGAATTACAGATGTTATTACTGCAAGTATTGGCATATAAGTATTAAGCATACCAAGTTGTGGCCACAGAGGTTGCGATGATGGAATATATTGAGTAATAATTGTTTGTACAGATGCTATGCAAATTCCCAAACCAAGTGCCACAAAGTAGTATAGTGTTGATTGTTTAAGTTTGTATTTTGTTGTGTAGGTTGCCAGTAATGAAATTAAATATGAAAACCCAATACTTGTTGTTGTAATACCGATTAAAGAACTAATTAGTAACTTAATAAGTTGAATAATGTATGATTCTTTTGTATTAAATAGCGCTAGAACATTTGGCAATGAATTAAACATAGAGAGCAAAAATAAAAGAGTTATAAGCAGAAGTAACATAATACTTATTGTTGCGCTTTGTGCGCTTAAATACCATGCAATAAGTCCACCAACAATTGCAACTAAAATAATTCCAATGAAACTAATTGCTCGTGTTGTTTGTGCAATAATATTGTGTTCCATATTATCACGCGTCCATTCTTCTGGTACATGTATGTATTGATGACTATCGGTAATTATATCACCAGAAATGTAAATTGTAGTTCGCGCCTGACCCTTCATGAATGGATAATTTTTGTCTTTAAATATAAAGCTCCAATCAAGACGATTTGGTTTTTGATGTGAAATTACAGAAATTTCTTCAGTATCAGTTGTAGTTAGATTAAATTTATTTTGCAGTTCTTGTAATGCAAGAGCTCTGGCATCGTTTTCTGTTAGTGTTGCGCCTTCAGTTGACTCTGGTAATATATTTTGTTCTCTAGTAATTGATCCATTTGAAAGTGTGTATTGATATTCTTGTGCACGTGAAATAAGATCGCCTTCAAATTGTGCATATCGAATAAACCATTGTGCATTTTTGACATATGTTACTTGTAAACTTTTGTACGCGTCCGGTCCTAATTCTTGCCACACAAATCGATGTGCATCGGTAATGGGCATGTCTGGTGTTATGCGTGTCATTGCATTCCATGCATTAGGGTCTATTTCTTTGTTTTGTAATGTTTGGTTTGCAATTGTTATGCTTTCATTTCGTGATGTTGTGATTGGTTGCCCATCATATGTTTTTGGGGCGTACCACAAAAATATTGCAAGTCCGATCAATCCTAATGTTCCGGAAATACATTTTATATGTGTTGGTAATTTTTTTACTTTTGCAATAAGTGGCTGGAATTTTTTTTCTTTGTCTATTTTTTTTGGTGGATTCCAACTACTATTTTGTAATTTAGATGAAAAAGCTAGTAATTTTCTTTTTTTGAGTAATGCAAATGCGATTATAAAAAGTGGAATAGAAGATCCAAGTAAAATAATAATTTGGTTTACAAATGCACTTGGTGCGTTCGAAGAAAAAATAGGAAGTGCAAACCAGACAACATCATAGATAACGTGTGCAATTACTGATGAAAGAAGTCCGAACAATAAATACATTGCCCCAAACATTACTGATGGAATAACCAGTTCTACAAGTCGTGCGTATGCCGGTTGCGCTGGATAATTTGCATGTGCTGCACCAAAAACGATAACTTGCAAAATAAATGCAGCAAAAATCCAACGGTTTTTATTTCCGTATTTGTTTCCAATAAGTGCAGCGCAAGAAAGTGGTATTGCACGAAATAGACATTCTTCTACAAATCCTGCACGCAAAGAAATTGCTAATGATGAAAGCCAGGGTGCGTATGTTGCAAGTACGTTTGGATTAATGAGTGAACTTGAGGGCAACCACCATCCAAAATAACGCGTTGCACCATAATAAAAAATGGTTGCAAAACATAAAATAACAGTGACAAATAAGTATCCAATAAGAGATATGCCGATAGTTTCTTTTGTTGCAGCTGAATTCGAAGAAAATACTTTCCATAATTGTGGATGGTTACCAAATGCTTTTCGAGTCAAACCTTCTGCTGCTGCAAAGACAATAGTAAAGAAAAACGAGTTATACAGTAATTGAATTAAAAGGCTAATAATGTATTGCATAAGAAATACATTAGTGCCAATTGATGTCTGGTACGAAAACCATACAAGAGGTAATTGGTTAATATTAACCAAGACCATTAAAAATGAAAGTCCAACACCGGCAATTATTGCAGGTTTCCATAAAACATATCGTTTTTTTTGTAAATAAAATAGTCCAAGAATTCCACCACCAAACATAAATAATAGTTGCGTAATTAAAAATGCCAACCATGCAATGGTATTATTTGCTGAGCGCATATTTGCATATGTGCGTGTAAACGATTCGGGAACATGAACAAAATGGCTTACTTTACTTAATTTGTCGCCATTTACTTGCAGTTCTAAGCGCATTCGTCCATCCTCAAGAGTTCGCGTATGTTCGTACACAAACATGTGATCAGTGCGACCGCCTGTTTTTGTCTCTTGTGAAGATTCAATAAGTGTGTACTCATCAAATGAAACGTTCCAGTCTTTTTCTGCGCTCTCTTGTGCAATTGAAAGTGCTTGATCTTTTAATAATTGTGTACCGTGAGTTTCATCTGCAATCAATTCAATAAATCCGTACGGTGTACCATCCGGTTTGAATGTAACGGTTACTTCGTTTGGTTCATATTCTTTAAAATGTCGTACTTTCCAGGTATACGGCTGATAAAGATCTTCATCAATTAATTGAAAAAGAATTTCTTTACCACCACCGGCAAGTTCGATAAATGTTTTTCCATTTGCATCTGTTGCAAAGTTTGTTGCGGTCTCATATTCTTGTGGTCCGATGTTTTGTGTTTCACAAATATTTTTTGCACTTTGCAATGCTTGTGTTCGGTCCATGTGCAAATCAACACGCATGATTGAAAATGCATCGTCAAAATAATTATAAGCAATGTATCCCGAAGTTATAGATAATGCGATAAGTGGTATCCAGAATAATGGTGAACGAAGTAGTTGTTTCATCTATGAACCTTTATATAAAAAAATATGACCTTTGGCACATAGTATAGCACCAAAGGTCATAAATTTTTAGTATTGAATTAGTTAACTTTATTAGATGTCTTGAACTTCATAATATTTTAACATTCCAGGATCGAGTTTATGCATAAAGTGATTTATAATTTTAGTTTCATCAATATAAATGGAAGGTTTTATTTTTTGGAATTCTTCTTTTGATAAATTCTTTTCAAATTTACTACTTACGTTATCATAGAAGTTTATCATTCCAGCTTTACTCACGAGTATATCTTTTAGATCATTAAAAGATATTTTTTTGTTTTGTTTAAGTGTATTTATAATTGTTTCAGTTAATGTTTCAAAAAATCCAAATTCATAAAGAGCCGTGTTTTCATATTTGTTAAGTTCTTCTTCTTCTATTATGAAAAATTCATCCATTGTCATAATGAAGGTTGGCGCAAAAGAAATAATTGCAAGAGTTGATAACATTATTTTTTTCATATTGGTTTCCTTTCATTTTATACATATACTATTTTATATATATATTCTTTGTTATTGATATATAGGTATTGATACGCAGTGACATTTGTGTGAAAATAAATACTATCACTTTAATTATAAAAGCTTTTGCCTTGAAAAGTAAAGAATAAAATTAATTTTTACATGAAAGGACGATCTAAAGGCGTCATGTTTGTTACTTAAAGAATTTTATTTTTGTTTGCCTAAATAGGTTGTTCTAGATATTTTCTCTCCATTAACTGTTCCAGAAATATTAATTGTTGCAAAAGAGTTTATTTTTTTTAGAATCATTAACTTGTCGACATCTACAGAACCTGTAATTACAGCATGTTTTGATGCAGAAATATCAAGTTTTTTTGATTCTATATTTTCAAAAGTGATAATGCCAAACTTATTTGCTTTGATTGAAACTTGGGGAGCTTCAAGTTTAGCAATGACGGCAATACCATGCTTATTAGTTTCGATTTTTATTTTTTCTTTGGCTCTAATAGTCGGTAATGTAATTTGTGCATGTTTTTTGACTTCAATATTAAGTGTATTGCTTGTAAAATTTTCATTAAAAATAATATGAGAATGCTTTTTTGCTTCAAGATTTGTAATAATGTTATCAATATGCGTATGCAGTGTGTATTCAAGTGTTTTTAAATTTGAAAAATCTATATTGGGATGAATTCCTAATGTTAGTACAAAGTCTTTTTCTTCTGGTGTTGAATGTTGCATTAAATTTTCATGTGTGTGTAGTTCGATGTATGGTTTTGCGTCTTTTGTTTCAAGAGGTTTAATTGTTACTTGTGCAAAACGAGAAGCAATAATTGTTGTAGGTGCGTTTTTAAGTTTGAATGTTTTCGTAATAATATTTTTGGAAGGCTCAATCTGCTCTTTTTTGGAAAACCAATTGAAACTAGATGTTGCCATTAATGGTAATAAGACGGTAAGAGACAATCCAAATAAAAATTTTTTCATAATTTTCTCCTGATAGGTTTGTTTTGTAACTTTTTTTAAGTCATCCTCGCGAAGGCGGGGATCCAGGGGTATAAATAAAATTTAATTCATTTAAACAAAAAGAGCAATCGCTGTTGTAATTATAAAAACATAAACAATATTTTCAAAAACAAGGCTATCAATAACTATTGCTTTCCTGAATCCCCGCCTTCGCGAGGATGACCTGTTTTGAAATTATTCCGCTGGAGGTGTGCAAATATCTAAAATGTTACCATATAAATCAGTAACTAATGCATCAACGCCCCAGAATTCATCTTTAGGTTCTTTGATTACATTAACACCATTTGCTTTCATGTCAGCAACAGTTTTACGACAATCATCAGCAATGATAACACCAAGTGGAAGTCCACCAGTTTGATTACCAACAAACTTTTTTTGTTCATCATTCATTGGTTGCATAAGTGTAAATACTGCCCCAGATTCTTTTGATGGCGCGACAGTAACCCAACGACCACCTTCAAATGCCTGATCTTTGATAACAACAAAACCCATTTTTTTTGTGTAAAATTCAATTGCCTCATCGTAGTTGTTCACAATAAGTGTGATAAATCCGATATTGTTTGACATAGTGTCCCCATAGATTAAAAAGGTTAATTAATATGTTCATGATTTAGTGTAACAAAGGAGGCAAAATATGCAATTATTTGGTAAAAGCGTTTGTTTTTAAATTCAATTTGGAAAGACTTTTGTGTTGTGATTGAAAAATTACAGATTAGCTTTATTATAAAATCTGATAGTATAGGTATAAGTAATTTATTACAGAAGGATTTTATATGAAAAAGCATGTAATATTTGGATTGTTTATAACGATTTTTGTAAATCATAGTATTCAATCAGGTGTAATTTCTAAATTTTTTAGCAATCTTTCACAGAAATTTGTTCTAAATCTTTCACAGAAATTTGCTCTAAAAGGTGTTTTATTAACAACAGGTGGTAGTAAAAGGAATGAGGATGATTCTCTTGTAGATATTATTGAAGTAATTAAAGAAATTGATCTTAGAGATCGACATTTGTTTGATAAAAATTCAAATATTAGTTGTTTACTTCAGGCTAAGGCAAATGTTTGTAATGAGATTTTGGGAAATTATGCTGAAGCATTAAAAATAATAAATGAAGCGAAAGCTTATGGTAATATAGATAAAGAAGATATGCAAACAAAAATTCTTGAAAATGAGGGATTTCGTAGAAATTTAATGCGTATCAAACTGACAGATGATTTTGATACAATAGGTTGTCTTTCTAATAACAAGAGTCTGTGGAGTGAAGAAGAAAAAGAAAAGTACAATCTTTTAATTAATTTGACTTTCACAACAGATAACAGCCTTGTTGATGAAAGAAAAAATGAAATTGCTAAAAAATTATTTAGAATTTCAAAGAAGAAAGATTAAAAATTAAAGAAAGATTAAAATAATAAGAAAATTATTACTTGAAAGGCCCACGAAAGTGGGCTTTTTAATTATCAAACAATCCTAGCAACTCAATTACATGTCCAAATTGTTGTACCGGTATGCGCGTATTTTGTAGATTCTGATTTTGTGCAACTAACAATTGTTTGATGCCAAATTTATCCGCATCTTTCATTAATGAATTAATTTGTTTGATTGATTTAATTTGACCGGTTAAATTAATCTCGCCCATGGCAAGTGATTTTTCAGGCAACGGTTGTTGAAAATAGCTTGAAAGCAAAGAAAGTGCAATGCCAAGATCGGTACCACTACTTTTTGTTTTGAATCCACCGCTTACTTTAAAAAATATGTCGTGTGCACTTAGTTTAATACGCAAATGTTTTTCCAAAATTGCAGCCATCAATACCACCTGTTTATGATCAACACCAGAAATAACACGTTGAGGCATGTTTAGTTTTGATGCAATAGTAAGTGCTTGCAATTCAAGTAATATTGGTCGGGTACTTTCAGTTGTGCTTACAAGTGCAGATCCGGGTGTGTGAGAATAATCTTTAATAATATGTTCATTAATATTAGGAACGGGTGTAAGTCCCTCTTGTTCCATTTGAAAAAAACCAAGTTCGTGAATTGCGCCAAAACGATTTTTGACCGACCGTAGTACACGCGTTTGCCATTGATCATCACCTTGCAAATAAAAAACTGCATCAACCATATGTTCAAGTGTTTTTGGTCCTGCAATAATACCGTCTTTGGTAATATGACCGGTCACAATAGTGGTAATACCATGCGTTTTTGCAAGACGCATTAATGCAAAGGTTGCCTCACGAAGTTGCGACATGCTCCCCGGTTGTGTTGATGCGTTTGTGATGTAACAATTTTGAATAGAATCAACAATTAAAACATCAGGTTTTTCAATTTCTGCTGCAGCCAAAATTGTTTCTAATTCTGCACTATCGGAAAAAAATAATGTGTCAGTTGTAGTGCCCAGTCGCAATGCACGTTGTTTTATTTGTTCTAACGATTCTTCCGTAGAAAAATAAAATACACGATTACTTTTTGCTAAACTGTTGCATACTTGCAACAATAATGTAGATTTACCTATTCCAGGATCACCGGTCAAAACAATTAACGATCCGGGCATAAGCCCACCACCCATGACACGATCCCATTCGGAAATTCCGGTTAGCAGCCGCTCTTTTTTTGTGGTTCCTATGTTTTCTAAGTTGACAAGTTTTGCAGGAGTAATTGATTTTCTGGAACCACTATGTTTTGCAAGAACGCCTTCTTGTTGTTTTTGCTCAATGAAACTATTCCATTCATTGCATTCAGGACAACATCCGAGCCATTTAATAATTCTGTAGGAACAGTTTGAACAGGTATAGCTTGTTTTTTGTTTTGCCATGGGTACTTTGTCATCCTTGCAAAGAACGACTATTTTTAAATTTGTAAATTTTACTTTTTATTGTTATTCAAACTTTAAAATTAGTATCCTTTCTTATCAATATAAAAACAATTACGACAACGTGCCTGATACGATTCTTGTGCACCAACAAGTAAAATTGGATCATCAAATTTTGCAGGTTCACCATTAATCAAACGCTGTGATTTTTGTGCCTGTTGGCCACATGCAGTGCAAATTGCAGTCAATTTAATAACTTCATCTGCAAGTGCCAATAATGTAGGCATTTGTCCAAATGGCATTGCACGAAAATCTTGATCAAGCCCCGAGACGATTATTTCAATTCCCTCATCAAGTAACTTGCAAATAACAGCAACAATATTATCAGAAAAGAATTGAACCTCATCAATACAAAGTATATCACAATCAGATTCATGTGCCAATCTGATAATATCTTCAGCATCGGTTACCGGGTGTGCTGTTATCGTATTGCCATTGTGTGATGCAACGTCAGTTGCGCTTGTGCGATCGTCAAATTCATGTTTTACAACCAATACGATTTTTTGTGCATATTGTGCGCGTCGAATTACGCGAATTAATTCTTCTGATTTTCCTGCAAACATGGGCCCACAAATAACTGTAAGTTGTCCAATATCACATTTTTCGTGCATTATTTGCACTCGATGTGCTGGTTTACAAAGTGTGATACAACTTATGAACAAAAGAGAAAAAAGAATTTGTTTCATGATTATCCTTTATGTTTGGTATTCTGGTATAATGATATACATATGAAATTTATTTAATTATACAGAAAAAAACATAAAATGAAATCTGAGAACTATTCACTTTCAAAATTTTTAGCCCATGCGGGAGTCTGCTCGCGAAGAAAGGCAACGCAATTGATAGAATCTGGCATTGTGGCAGTTAATAATCAGATAATTACTTCACCTGGACATAAAATTACGACAGAAGATGTTGTTTTAGTGAATGAAAAAAAAGTTGCATTGCAAAAACATGTCTATATTTTACTCAACAAACCTGCAGGGTACATCACTACACTCTCTGATCCGCAGAAAAGATTGACGGTTATGGATCTTATTGGTGATGTTGGAGTACGCATTTACCCTGTTGGGCGATTAGATTACAATACGACCGGTTTGTTATTGTTAACTAACGATGGTGAAATGGCGCAACAACTTGCGCATCCAAAATATGAAATAGAAAAAAAATATGTAGCAACGTTAGATAAAGTGATAACGCGTAGTGATATTAATAAAGCTGTTAGCGGCGTTACACTTTCTGATGGTGTGGTTAACGTTGATAAGATATATTATATTCCTGGCAGTAATAAGCGTAAAGTCGGTTTAATTATCCACAGTGGAAAATATCGAGTTATTAGGCGATTGTTTGAAAAATTTGGTTACAAAGTAAAAAAACTTGATAGAATTTCATATGCGGGACTTGAAAAAACTGGATTGCGTATTGGTCAGTGGCGATATTTGTCACGTGATGAAGTTGCGCGACTGAAAAAAAGCTGACTATCGTGTTTTGCGACGCTTTTTTTTGTTAGAATTTTCTTGCATGTTAATTTGTATTGTTTCTGTGAAAAATTCATTCGGCTCTATGCGGTATGTGCCCCGAGTTATATTGAAAGTGTCAGGTTTGTTCTGTGAGGGTTCTACTTTTAAAAACACATATTCACTTGGAACAATAAATTTTTTTACGTGAAGATTAACTATATCTTGTTTGGTTTGGTAATTTGATATATCTTTAGTGAAATTTTTATCGAAAAAATATAAAATATCTTTTTCGAGCGTGCTTATTAAAGTTACTGAATAATTACCAAACCAAGATTGTCGTATGTATCGTATTTGGTCTTTAGGAATTTCTGTATCTATATAAAATTTTTCACTATTAATTTCTATATCTATGTTTAATATTTCGTTGTTATTTTTTTTTATTAATTCGTATAAACAAAAAGTTTTTGGTATAAAAAATAAGCTTACGGTAAAAAACAGTGTATGTATTTTTTTCATAATGTTGTTCTTTGTTGTATGTTATATATATACCATTCTTTTACACGATATACATCATTGAAGTAATTTGCAAAAAAATAAAAAGGTAGTTATGAATAATGCATATATAAAAGTAGAAAAATCAAAACAACTTTCTGGATCAGTAGAACTTGTGGGTGCAAAAAATGCTGTGCTTGTAATCATGGCGTCGTTACTTTTGACGCGTGGTAAATCAACGTTGCGCAATATTCCGCGTTCATCTGATGTGTATACAATGATTGCATTATTACAGTCATTAGGTGCAATTGTTTTTTTTGATGAAAACGCAGCAACAGTAGAAATTGATACCATGAATATTTCTTCATACTCTGTTTCGGTTGAGATTATGCAAAAAATGCGCGCTTCAATTCTGGTATTAGGGCCATTACTTTCAGCGTATGGACAAGCTGAAGTCGCATTTCCGGGAGGGTGTGTCATTGGTGCTCGACCAATTGATTATCATCTTGATAATTTCAAGAAAATGGGTGTTATAATTGATGATACGGGTGAAAAAATTTATGCACATGCACAAAAACTTTTTGCAAAACGTATTGTGCTTGAATATCCAAGTGTTGGTGCGACTGAAAATCTTTTAATGCTTGCAACTAAAACGCAAGGCATAACAATAATTGTTAACGCTGCAGTTGAGCCTGAGGTGAAAGATTTAATCACAGTGTTAAAAAAAATGGGTGCAAATATAGAAGTGATTACTCCTGCAACAATTGTTGTTACTGGTGTGCAAAAATTACATCCAATTGAACATACCATTATGATGGATAGGTTAGAAGCTGGTTCGTTACTATGTGCAGCTGCAATTACAAAAGGATCAATTTCATTGCCACAAGCAAATGCATATACAATGGATGTTTTTTTAGAAAAATTAAGTCAAATGGGACATACTATTGATGTTGGCAAAAATGGTGTCGGTGTTTCGTTAACTGCAACAAAAAATCCGCGTGCAGTGTCATTCAAAACTGGTCCATATCCAAGTTTTCCTACAGATTTACAATCACCTATGATGGTATTGCAATGTGTTGCAAGTGGAACAAGTATTGTGCATGAACTTGTGTTTGAAAATCGGTTTCATCACATTGAACAATTAAAAAAAATGGGTGCAATCATTATTGTTGAAGGTCACAAGGCAATTATTACGGGCGTTGAACAATTGGTTGCTAGAGAAGTTGTCGGTAGTGATATTCGCGCAACATGTGCATTAGTACTTGCTGGTTTAGTCTCGCAAGGGACAACGCATGTTATTGGTGTACATCATTTGCTTAGGGCGTATGATCAATTTGATGCAAAATTGCGCGCACTTGGCGCATCGGTGACAATTGTTGAGGGTGAGAGTGATATATTACAGTTTCAGAAACCTTCAAAACCTCGTGATATATCGATTAAATCGAAATAAAGTCTATTTAAGAAGTTTTGATTTGAGAATTTAATTTTGTGTTACGTGAGCTAAAGGCATGAAAAAACCGGACCTTTAGCTCACGTATTTTTTGTTTTAAATGAAATTTTATTAAAAATTGCTTGAAAGTTCAGTAATTTCAGTGGTAATTTTCGTTTGGCGTAATTTATTATACGTTCTTGTTGTTGTCTCAAGTAAGGTGTTGGCGTTACGGGTAGAATTATCCATTGAAACAAAGCGCGCTGCGTGTTCAGAAAGTAACGATTGAAAAATATAATATTCAATGTGTGCAGATAAATATTGATTTGCAAGTGTGTTCAAAATTGTATGCTTATCTTGTTCCCAGATATATTCTGGTGGGCGCACGACATTATTTTTTTTATATTCTTTAATTGGAATTATTACAGATTCAGTAGCAATTTGAAGAAAAAAATTTTTGAATATATTACTGTATACTTCAACTGAACTGTATGATGTTTTTGCGCTTGTAATGTATGAAATAATATCTTGTGTAATTTCATACATGTTGCGTCTGTTGAGTGTTGGATGTGAAATGATTAGTTGTTCAGGATACTCTTTTTGTATATGCTGTACAATCTTTTTTCCAACAGCAATATAATCTATACTGTTATTGTTTTCTTGTTCTTTAGATTCAAGTGCTCGAATTACATTTGTATTGAAACTTCCGCATAATCCTTTTTGTGAACCAATAACAATACGCAATGTTTTATTGTTTTTTTCTGGTGTAAAAATTGGGTGTTTCCAATCGGGCGTTGCATGTTTAAGTGTAAAAAAAAGCGAAGCAACACTCTCAACATAGGTTGTAATTGCCTCGTGCTGTTTTTTTAGTTTTGTCTGATTAGACATAGAAATTAAACGCATTGCGTGAGTAATCTTTTTGATTGTTTTGATAGCTTTAATGCGATTACGCATTGCAATGAGTTTAGACATAATTTATATCCTATAAGATAATAGTATGATACCATTAAAGTTATAAAGTAAGCGTACTTTTTTTTACAATTTTTGGCAATAGAATAGTAATTTAAGTAAAGTTTTTGAAAAATATGATTATTATAATTGACGGATATAATTTATTGCACGCAATGTACGATGAGCATTCGCGCAAAAAGTTAATTGCGTTTTTAGACAAATATGCAAAAACAAAAACATACCAAATTAAATTAATATTTGATGCAGGTCCTGATTATTATCCAACAACGCAGCGTGGTGACAAAGTAAGTATTATTTTTTCAGGCCAAATGCAGAGTGCAGATGAATATATTAGACAATATTTGTCTGATTATCGTAATCAAGATATTTTGCTTGTAACATCAGACAAAGAAATAATAGAAACCGCACGTCGTTATGATATATCCTGGATTGCATCACGAGATTTTGGTGACATTATTCGTGATCGTATGAAAAAACGAAAAAGCTATGCGCAAGTAGTTAAAACTGATGTGATAAAATTAAGAAAAGAAAACGATAGTGAACTTGATTTGTTAATGCAACAAGCAAGTGATGATATTCCTGATTATGAAAGTGATGAAGATGAAAGTGAATCTGTTGATATACTTGAGAAAAAACGTCGTAAAAAAGATAAAAAATTATGGCAGAAGATAAAAAAATTATAGCAACCGAATCATTTGAATATGGACTTGACCAGTTCGATGAAGTTATTGAAAAAATAAAAATCGTAATGAGGCAATGTACTGTTTTTGCATTTCATGGATCATTGGGCGCGGGAAAAACAACATTAATCAGAAAACTGTTGCGTTCGCTAGGTGTTACTGATGTTATTACTAGTCCCACGTTTACGTACATGAATCGATATAAAAACAGACAAGGACAAACATTTTATCATTTTGATTTGTATCGACTTTCTTATTTAAATGAATTTATCGAGGCTGGATTTGATGAATATTTGTATCAAGAAAATAGTTTTGCATTTATCGAATGGCCAGAAATAGTTATGCCGTTATTTAAAAAAAATGGTGTTTGTGTAATTCATATTGATCATGGCAATGATTCTGAAACGCGTCATATTAAGATTGAGATTATAAAAAAAGCCGACTAAGAATTTCTTAATCGGCCTACAAAAAAACTATGTTTTTGTATTTCTAAATAACACCAGCTTCTGCAAGAATATCAAATGCAATATTCATTGTTGAAAAACCAGACTTCATTTTAAATGTTCTTGTTATAGTGTTATCTTCTTCTCTGATTGCCTCAACTTGTAAGTTAATGTAACGACCTTTTGTTGTTTTTTCCAAATCTTTAAGTTTATCAAAGTGTGTTGCAATAATAGTTATGCTGTTATTGAAATCTTTTAGTTTTTTAGCATAAATGTATGCAGCTTCTTCGCCTTCATGGGCTGATGTTCCAGTGAATAATTCATCCATAATGGTAAATATAAATTGATCTAGTGTCATGTTTTTCAATTCATCAATTAGTTTTTTTGAAAGTTCAACTTGTGCCCTGAACAATGACTTACCTGCAGAGGTGTCATCAGTAATATTCAAGTAGCAGTTGATTTTTGCAAACAAAGTTAAACGCAATGCTTTTGCTGGTGCAATACCAAATGTTTGTGCTAACAACACATTGAAAGTTAAACCCTTAAGGATTGTAGATTTGCCACATTCGTTTGGTCCAGTAAGAATAACGTTTGGAATTTTGCCTCCCAAATGTGCATCATTTGCAACAACAACATCTGAATTGATAAATGGATTCCAGAAACCATCAGCTTCTAAAATTGGGGTTTCATTGTTTACAAACTCAGCAAAACAGAAACCATTCTTTTTATTTTGGTGTTCTTTGTAAAGTTTTGCAACTGCAACATACATATCTAATGTGCCAATAGCTTCAAATAACGGAATTAACTCATCTTTTATTTCTTGCATTTTTGTATATGTTGCAAGTGTTCTTCCTGAGTAAGAAAAGAATGATGGTTTTCCTTTGAACGTATTGGTGTTTAGGTTAGCAATTAAGTTATCAAGTTTATTTGATGTTTCTGTTGTGCGTCCAAATGTAACGAGTTCTGCAAGTTCTTGAATTACAATGATCGCTTTGTTTGTGTTGATTATTTCATTGATTTCTTGCGCAGTAGTAATGTAAGTAGCGGCGTCAATTAGTATTTGTTGAATGTGTTTTGTTGCGCTGTTCTGCGTTGAAAGCATTTTATACATTGTGGTTCCGGCAAAACCTATCATAAAGGTGCCATATACTCCAAAGAATGTCTGTTTTGCAGTTATGTTTGAAGCAACGTATTTTAGTGTTTCAGGTGTTGCTTTTACAGCTTCTACAGTGCCTTGACCAAATAATTTTATTGCTTCAGTCAGTCCAACATCTTCGCTTTTCATGATTGTTCTAATTAAAAAAGCAGGAATAGTAACTGGTAGACTACAAAATAATGCAGGAAGTAAATGATTTTGCGCCCAAGATGCTTCAAGTGCAAGAGAGCTTTTATTTAAGTGTTTTAGTCCTGGTAAATTAAAATATAACATTTGAAAAACATTTTTATTTATTGGTGGTGTTTTTGACCAAAAACTTATTAATTGTTTTTCTAAGATACCCATTTGCTCAAGTGCCTGATCAAGTTCGTCAAGAAGCGTTTCATTTTCAATCAATTCTTTGATAATTGTTTGTCGATTGTGAAGTTTTTTAATGTCACATATCGGATTTGACAATGTTTGAATGGTTGTTTTTACACCGAATGCTGTGTGTAGATGTTTGTCAAAGTGATTTAAAAGCAAGCTTGATTGTTTATTTTCATCGCCGATAACAACTTCCATTTTTTTTATGAATGTTGGATCTACGACAGGAGATTGTTCAATTGATAGGCTGTTTTTGTTTCCGATACTAAATGCCGATTCACAACAGTCACGCTCAGAAAGTACTTGTAACTTTGGGTCAAAAAATTCTGGGCTAAAGAATGTAAATTTTTGATTGAGCGGATCTTCTTGTTGAGGGGCTTGCTCGACAACTTTTTCTCCAAATTTGGCAAATATATAGTCTGAAAATAGCACGTTTGCTTGTGCACAGTTAATAAGTAATAATGCGTTGATATAAAAAATATTTTTATTTTTGAACATTTGTAACATATAGTCCTTTTGTTTGTAAAAATGATAAAAATATATTGTTTCTTTTTAAGCAAGCGAAAGAGTACTTACTTTTTTAGTATAAGTAATTTTGGTAAATAGTCCAGCAAAAAATAATATGGCTTAGTTTTTTTAAAAATAAAATTGTGTTTTTTGTAAAAAAGTTATAAAAATAATTTGAAAACATTTAAAAAAGCGATTATCATAACAATGCAAGTTATTTGAAATTATTAGGCGAGGTTCCCGAGCGGCCAAAGGGGACGGACTGTAAATCCGTTGGCTCAGCCTTCGTAGGTTCGAATCCTACCCTCGCCACCAGTCTTAGCTCTTCGAGCTACGCCTGGCGCGGCCATTTTTTTTAAGGTTTTAAATTTAAAAATATTTTTTGCTTTAGGAAAGAAGACTGCCTGGCATAGCTATAGCGACGACGGGCTTTATATGGTAAAGTTCGAACAGGCCACTTTTTTAAATGAACTATTTATTTAATTTTTGGTTATTGTTTGGATTGTTTTTGAGTATAACTGGTTGTAATTGCAAAAACTTAGTGCGGGAATAGCTCAATTGGCTAGAGCGACAGCCTTCCAAGCTGTAGGTTGCGGGTTCGAGTCCCGTTTCCCGCTCCAGTCTTCGCTTTTCAAGCTACGCCTGGCGCAGCCACTTTTTTAAGTGATTTTAATTTAACAAAAGGCTGCATTAGAAAACTGCGAGGACTGCCCGGCATAGCTTATAGCGACGACGGGCTTGATTTAGGTATTGCACTAAACATTGATTAATTAAAAATTTTAAAAAAACTTGCACCTTGAAAAAAATTATGTAAGATCAATTATACATATTATATGTGCTGGCATAGCTCAGTTGGTAGAGCAGCTGATTTGTAATCAGCAGGTCGCGGGTTCGAATCCTGCTGCCAGCTCCAGTCTGCGCTGTTTCACAGCTACGACTGGCATGCCATTTTCTGTCGCTGTAGCGGCAATAGATTTTATTATTCAAATTTGAAAATTAAACGAAACAAATTTTGTAAAAACAGTAAAATGTTGTGGCGAAATTTTATATAAAAACGTTTCATAATAAATAATCATAGTTTTAGTTTGCCATTTTTAATTTATTGGCTTAACATAAAGAGTGTGGTGTTTATTGTAAGCGCCCACGTAGCTCAGTAGGCAGAGCACTTCCATGGTAAGGGAGAGGTCGCCGGTTCAATTCCGGCCGCGGGCTCCATCCAGTCGTCGCCGAAGGCTATGACGGATAGTCCGCCGTAGTTTTAACGAAGGCTGGGCAGTCTTCGTTCTTTGAACTACGACCGGCAGGCCACCCGCTTTGCATTATTGATGCTTTTGCCATTGTAAAATGTTGTTATATGAAATTGAGCAAAGTTTATAGTATAGGTTTTTTAACATACTTGTTGAGAATATGGCAAAAAGAAAAAAAATTATTACACATTTGGTTTGTGGTGAATGTAAAAATCGTAATTATACACAGATGGTTACAAAGAACCGCACGGCTGGATCGTTAACATTGAAAAAATTTTGTGCAAAATGTCGCGCACATCATGCACATAAAGAGTCTAAGTAATACTGTTGAGGCCAGTAGCTCCAACGGTAGAGCAGCAGACTCCAAATCTGCGTGTTGGGGGTTCGAATCCCTCCTGGCCTGCCAGGTTTGTGGTGTGACCATTTAAGATAAGTGAGATAAATCATGATAAAAGATGGATTAAAGTATTTGCGTCAAGTGCAAGCTGAATTTTCGAAGGTAAAGTGGCCGAGTACGCAAGAATTTGTAGGTTCAACAATTGTTGTTCTTATTTTGATTTGCTTATTTACCGTATATTTGGGGGGGCTTGATTTTGGATTGTCAAAATTAGCTCGTTATATTTTTTCACTTTATGGTGGCTAATTAAATTGGAATTATTCTCATGAAACAGTGGTACGTCATCCAGGTGTATGCAGGGTATGAATCTCGTGCAAAAGAAGATATTGAACGTCGCATAGACGAGGCTGGCATGCAAGAACATTTTGGTTCAATATTAATTCCTTCAGCAAAAGTAAAACAGATGTTTGCGATGGTTGATGGGCAGCAGGATGAGCATTTGTTTCCTGGGTATATGTTGATAGAAATGGAATTGGTTCCTGGCGCAATGAAGCTTGTAACTTCTAGTTTGCGAGTGTCGAAATTTTTAGGCGGAATAAATCCTGAGTCGATTTCAAAAAAAGAGATTGATCGTATTACGTCTCAAATGAGCGGTGAAATTTCTATTGGTGCTGATTCAAGTGCATTCGAGGTTGGGCATGAAATTGAAATTCAAGATGGTCCCTTTTCAGGATTTGTTGGGATTGTAGAAAAAGTTGATGATGAAAATGAAAAGCTAACCGTTATGGTGGGCATATTTGGCAGAATGACTCCGGTGGAACTTGGTTTTCATCAGGTGAGACAATAGTTAAGGATGGTTAGATACTATGGCTAAAGAAGTTAAGGCTAAAATTAAATTACAAATTCCTGGTGGTGGTGCAACTCCTGCTCCCCCTGTTGGTTCTGCGTTAGGTCAGCATCAAGTTAACCTTATGGATTTTTGTAAAAAATTTAATGCAGAGACGTCTAATCGTAAAGGTGAAACTGTTCCTGTTAAGATTGTTGTATACAAAGACAAAAGTTTTGATTTTGTGTGTAAAACTCCTCCGGTAACAGAGCTCATTAAAGGAAAAATTAATCTTTCAAAAGGGTCTTCTCGGCCACATGTTGATAAGGTTGGAAAAATTTCCTGGTCAGACATTGAGCAAATAGCAAAAGTTAAAATGCCCGATTTGAATGCGAATGATATTGAGCAAGCAAAAAAAATTATTGCGGGCAGTGCGCGTAGTATGGGTGTTGAGGTTGTAGATTAATTTTCAGGAATGGTATATGTCAAAGCGCGGAAAAAAATATAATAAGGCAGCAGAAAGTGTCCAAAAGGAAACGGCGCTTGTTGTTGGCGATGCTTTGCAAAAAGTGAAAGATCTTTCATTTGCAAAGTTTGATGAGTCTGTTGATGTTGCTGTAAATCTTGGCATCGATGCGACTAAGGGTGAACAGACTGTTCGAAGTTCTGTTACGTTGCCTCATGGGCGCGGCAAAAAAGTGCGTGTTATTGTGTTTGCTAAAGGTGAGCATGCAGAAGATGCACAAAAAGCAGGTGCTGATGAAGTCGGGTTTGAAGATTTGATTGAAAAAATCAAAGGTGGATGGCTTGAGTTTGATTATGCGGTAGCAACCCCAGATGTTATGGGTAAAGTTGGTGTTCTTGCAAAAACTTTGGGACCTCGAGGATTGTTACCTAATAAAAAAGTAGGAACGGTTACCTTTGATGTTGGTAAAGTTGTTTTAGAATTAAAAAAAGGTCGTGCATTTTTTAAAAATGACAAAAGTGGCATTGTTCATTTTTGCATAGGCAAGGTATCTTTTGATAGGGATCAACTTAAAGAAAATCTTGATTCGTTTGTAAGGGCTGTTGCTGCATCAAGACCTGCAACAGCAAAAGGTAAATATATTAAAAAACTTACTGTTTCTTCCACTATGGGTGTTAGTCTTTTGGTTGATACGGATGAGTTATTGCGTTCATTATAGGTGAAAGAGGTTTCGATGAAACGTCAACAAAAACAAGAACTTGTTGATCAATTACATAAGAGCTTTTCAGAAAGCCAAGCGTCATTCTTGGTTCAGTATCAAAGCCTTACGGTTGCTCAAATGTTGCAATTGCGAAGAAATGTTCGTCAAACAGGAGGGTTGCTTAAAGTTGCAAAAATGCGTTTGGTAAAACGGGCTCTTGACGGTGTAAAATGCGCGCAAATGCTTGAGCCGTATTGCAAAGGGCAGTTGGGTGTCGTATTTGCATTTGAAGAACCTCCTGCGGTTGCAAAAGCATTGTATGATTTTTCAAAAGAAAACGAGGCGTTAAAATTAATTGCAGGATGCCTTGAGAGTCAGCTTCTTGATGTGGATGCAGTAATAAAAATTGCGTCACTACCTTCAAAAAAAGTTCTTATGGCACAGCTTGCAGGCACAATTAAGTCTCCAATTACAGGATTTGCTTCAGTTTTGCGTTTGCTGGTTCAGCGTCTGTTGTTTGTATTAAAAGAAATAGAAAATAAAAAGTAAGTGCGTATTATTTAATATATAGTTGTTAAACTCTTTATTTGTATAGGATTTGCCATGGCAGCAAAACAAGATAAATTTATCGAAGAAATTGGTAGCATGACAGTTTTAGAGCTTGCTGATTTAGTGAAAGCTTTAGAAGAAAAATTTGATATTTCTGCGGCTATGCCCGTTGCGGCAGCTTCTCCAGCATCAAGTGGTGCAGCAGCTCCAGCAGAAGAAAAAAGCGAATACAAAGTTACTTTGAAAAGTATTGGTGATCAAAAAATTAAAGTAATAAAAGCGCTTCGTGCAGTTAAAGCGGGTCTTGGTTTATCTGAGGCAAAGCAGATGGTTGAGGGTGCGCCAACAATTATTGCTGATGCTGCATCTAAAGAGGATGCTGATAAAATGAAAAAAGAATTAGAAGCTGCTGGTGCAACTGTAGAGTTGTCTTAGAGTTTTTAATTGGGTTATCAAAATTTACGTGTTATATCGAATAATAATTCGACAAGCTTTTGGTCATTTTTGATCAAAAGCTTTTTAGCACGTATATGAATTAAAGTTGGTCGCTAAATATCTATGGCAATAACAAGGAGTTGCCTGAATGTCTAATGTAGCTTTAAGTAAAAGAATTATGCGTAAAACGTTTGGCAAAATAAAAGATGTTGTACAGGTTCCTGATTTAATCGAGATTCAGTCAATATCATTTAATGATTTTGTGCAGTTGGATAGTTTATCCTCGGAACGAAAAAATATTGGTCTTGAAAAAGTTCTTAATGACGTTTTTCCTATTGAATATGATAATAAACTTTCTTTGGAGTATGTAAGTTATGAGCTTGGGCATTGGACATGTACATGTGGAAAATTGACAGGAATTGAGCAGCGCTATCAATGGACATGTTCTGCGTGTAAAAAGTCAGATTGTTCTCGTCTTGATGAACAAAATACTTGTACGCATTGTAAAAAAACCGAGGCACGTTATTTGGCTTGCTCTAATTGTCTTTCTAGGGTAACGATTAAATTGCCTATGAGCCTAGAGGAATGTCGATCTGGTGGTCAAACTTTTTCTATGCCATTAAAAATTAAAATCCAGTTAATTAGCTGGGATAAAAATGAAAAAGGCAATAAAGTTCTGCGAGATATTAAAGAACAAGATGTCTTTTTTGCAGATCTTCCTGTTATGGCTGATTTATATGAAAAAAACGATCAATTTTTTCTTGGAAATATTGGAACATTTTTAATTAATGGAATTGATCGAGTAATTGTTAGTCAGTTACATCGTTCTCCGGGTGTTGTTTTTTCTCAAAGTAAAAAAACAAAAGATTTTAGAGGTAAGCCGTATTGTATTGCGCGAGTCATTCCGATGCGTGGTTCATGGATCGATTTTGAATTTGATAGTAGTGATTTACTGTATGTTCGAATTGATAAAAAGAAAAAAGTATTAGTTTCTACTTTTTTGCAAGCACTTGGTTATTCTCGAGAAGAGATTGTTTCTTTATTTTATCAGTTTGATAAAATAATTGTAAAAAAGGGTGTTTATTTAAAAGAGATAAGTAATTCTTTGGTTGGTTTGCGTATTGCAAAAGGAATGCTTCCTGTTGCAAAAGAAAAAGTATATATTGGGCGGCGTGTAACAAAAGAATTGATTAAAAAGTTACAACAAGATAAAATAAAGTCCTTAAAGCTTAAAAAAGATCATATTTTAAATCGTGTTTTTGCAAAAGACGTTATTGATCCTGATACAGGAGAAATTCTTATTGAGCAAGGTGAAATTTGTGCTGAAAATCATTTAGAATTAATTGATAGGTTTTCATCATTTTCTTTTGATCTTATTCAGACTGCAGGTTATGCATTACAACCTACTATAGCGATTACACTTGCACAGGACAAGAATCATTCTCAAGAAAATGCGTTGAAAGATATTCACGGAAAAATTTGGCCAGGAGACACTTCTTCGTTAAAAGAAATTGCAGAGCGATTTAATAATCTATTATTTAATAGTCGTTTTTATGATTTGACTAAAGTTGGCCGTATTCGTATGAATAGAAAGTTGAATCTTTCTATTGATCAAGATAAATTAGTTTTGACCAAAGAAGATATTATTGCAACGATTAAATATCTGGTTGATTTTAGAGAAAAAGGCGAGGGTGAGCTTGATGATATTGATCATTTGGGAAATAGGCGCGTTAGACTTGTGGGTGAATTATTAAATAATCAAATGTATGTTGGTTTTGCACGTATTGAAAGAATTGTTCGAGAACGTTTTAGAATGCAAGAACAGCATGGCGCTCAAATGCCACAAGATTTTTTAAATGTAAAACCTCTTAATGCAATCATTCGTGAATTTTTTGGTCTTGGTCAATTATCTCAATTTATGGACCAAACGAATCCAATGGCAGAGTTGGCACATAAGCGTCGTTTATCTGCTCTTGGGCCTGGTGGTGTAATGAAGGATCGTGCAACTTTTGAAGTGCGTGATGTTCATACATCTCACTATGGTCGTATTTGTCCAATTGAAACTCCTGAGGGTCAAACAGTTGGTCTGATTTCTTCACTTGCAACACATGCAGTTGTTAACGATTTAGGATTTATCGAAACTGCATACAGACCAGTTAAGAATGGTAAAATTTCAGAAGATGTTGTTTACCTTGATGCATTTCAAGAAGGTGATTACCGTATTGCGCAAATTGATTCAGTAGAGTCTGGTACGCAAAGACTTGCAAAAGAAAAAACATTTGTAAGACACGGTGGTAATTATGAATATGCAGACCCTGATTCTGTTGATTATATTGATTCATCACCAAAGCAATTAGTTTCTGTAACGGCTGCCCTTATTCCATTTTTAGAGCATGATGATGCGGTTCGTGCGCTTATGGGTGCAAATATGCAACGACAAGCTGTGCCTTTAGTAAAAGCAAAAGTTCCAATTGTAGCGACTGGTATGGAAAAAGAAATTGTAAAATCATCTGGTGCAGTTATTACTGCACGTCGTGGTGGGGTTGTAGAGTATGTTTCTTCAGAAAAAATAATTATACGTGTTGACGAGGAAGAATTTCCACGAATTGAGAGTTGGGTTTCTGATTGTATTGATACATATGATCTTAAGAAATTTAAACGATCAAGTTATAGTACATGGATTCATCACACTCCATCAGTGAGTGAAGGTGATCGTGTAAATTCTGGTGATATTTTGACGCATGGTGCCGCAATTGAAAATAGCGAGTTGGCTTTAGGGACAAATCTTATTGTCGCATTTATGCCATGGCATGGATATAACTTTGAGGATGCGATTGTATTGAGTCATAGGCTTGTTGATGAAGATGTTATGACATCTGTTCATTTGGAAGAGTATGTTGTTGATGCTCGCGATACAAAATTAGGACCAGAAGAAATTACGCGTGATATTCCTAACGTAAGTGAAAGTGCGCTATCTGGTTTAGATGAAGATGGCGTTGTACGTATTGGAACGCGAGTGAAGCCGGGCAATATACTTGTTGGAAAGGTTACGCTTAAAGGTGATATTCAATATTCCCCTGAAGAAAAATTATTGCGTGCAATTTTTGGTGAAAAATCTCGTGAAGTTCGTGATACGTCTTTACGTGTTTCTCCTGGAATTGAAGGTACTGTGGTTGATGTGAAAATATTTTCTAGAAGTGGTGCGCGCAAAGATCCTCGTTATAAAAAAGATGCCGAACGTAAAACAGCTAAGCTTGAAAGAGATGTTGTACATCATATAGCACTTCTTGAAAAGGCAATTTATGATAAAGTGTCTACACTTCTTGGAGCACAAGCACCATCCAAAAAAGCAACAATACTTGAAGAGCTATTTGCAATAAAGCCGAGATCAAAAGTGGTAGCTGAAAAAATTGCATATTTAAAAAAATCATACGAAAATCAGCTGCGTATTATTGAAAATTTAAAACAAGAAAAAATTGGTAAATTTAAAAAGGGTGATACTTTACCATCTGGCGTAATCAAGATGGTTAAGGTGTATATTGCAATGAAACGACTTATTTCTGTCGGTGATAAAGTTGCAGGTCGTCATGGTAATAAAGGTATTATTTCAAATATTGTACATCGTGAAGATATGCCATACTTAGAAGATGGTATTGAAGTAGATATCGTATTGAATCCACTTGGTATTCCTTCTCGTATGAATGTCGGACAAATTCTTGAAACAATATTAGGATTTGCTGGTAAAGAACTTGGCAATAAGTTGCAATCATTAATAAAAACTGAAGGTTACGATGTTATCAAGAAGTTTTTGTATAAATGTTATGACAAAGAATCGATTGATATGTATGAAAAATCTTTTGGAAAAGATGGTTTGATGGAACTTGCGCAAAAAAGTTCAAAAGAGGGAATTCATTATAATACGCCGGTATTTGATGGTGCTAGTTTAGAAGAAGATATCAAACCAATACTTAAAGATCTTGGATTATCTGAAACTGGTGCATTTACATTACGTGATGGCAGAACTGGTGAATGTTTTGACCAACCAGTTACTGTTGGGTATATTTACATGATGAAATTAAATCATATGGTTGATGACAAACTTCATGCGAGATCCGTTGGTCCATATTCATTAATTACGCAACAACCTCTGGGAGGAAAAGCTCAGCAAGGTGGTCAGCGTCTTGGTGAGATGGAGGTGTGGGCGCTTGAGGCATATGGTGCAGCGTATACATTACAAGAAATGTTAACGTATAAATCAGATGATGTTGGCGGTCGTCATAAAGCGTATCAAGCAATTGTGCGCGGTGATGATATACCAGAACCTGGGGTGCCAGAATCATTTAATGTATTAATTAAAGAATTACAAAGTTTAGGTTTACAGGTTGACTTACTCAAAGTGGGCAAGGAGAACGTCAATGAGTAATCAGATGTTAGAACGATTTAAAGAATATATTGGGGTTACTCGATTTAATGCGATACGTGTTGGATTAATTTCGCCTAAAAAAGTACATGCGCTTTCGTATGGCGAGGTAAAAAAAACTGAAACGATTAATTACCGAACCTTAAAACCAGAGCGTGATGGTCTTTTTTGTGCTCGAATTTTTGGGCCGGTGAAAGATTGGGAATGTAATTGTGGCAAATATAAACGAATGAAACATCGTGGTGTTACTTGTGAAAAATGTGGCGTTGAAGTAATTCAAGCCCGTGTTCGTCGTGAACGAATGGGTCATATTGCACTTGTTTCTCCAGTTTGTCATATTTGGTATCTAAAAGGTATTCCTAGTTACTTAAGTTTAGTAATGGATATGCCAATTAAAAATCTTGAACGCATTGTATATTTTGATGCATTCATGGTTGTTTCTCAAGGTAATTCTCCATATCCATTAAAAACAATGCTTTCTTCTGTTGAGGTTGATAATTATTTTGTTCAGCATCCCGAAGATATTGATTTTAAAGCTGAAAGTGGAGCGCAAGCAGTACGTGAGATTCTTGAAAAAATGGATCTTAAGGTTGAAATTGAAAAAATGAAATCTGAATATGCGCGGACATCTTCTGTTGCAATTCGACATAAATTAATGCGTCGTATGAAGGTTATTTCTGGATTAGTGAAAGGTAATTTGCGTCCTGAATGGATGATTATGACAGTACTTCCAGTATTACCTCCTGATTTGCGTCCTCTTGTTCCTCTTGAAGGTGGTCGTTTTGCAAGTTCTGATCTTAATGAATTATATCGACGAGTACTTAATAGAAATATTCGGTTACAACGTTTAATTGAAATTCAAGCACCTGCAGTTATCATTAAAAATGAAAAACGTATGTTGCAAGAATCAGTTGATGCGTTAATTGATAATGGTAGACGAGGTCAACCGGTTCGCGGTTCTAATCGTCGTCCACTCAAGTCATTAAGTGAAATGCTTCGAGGAAAACAAGGACGCTTCCGTCAAAATCTTCTTGGTCGTCGTGTAGATTATTCTGGTAGATCTGTGATTGTTGTTGATCCTGAATTACGTATGGATCATTGTGGTATACCCAAAATAATGGCATTAGAGTTATTTAAACCTTATGTGTATGCGGGATTGATTGATCGTGAACTTGCACCTAATATGCGTGCTGCTCGAAGAATGGTTGATGATAAACTACCAGAAGTGTGGGATGTACTTGAAGAGGTCGTTGAAGGCAGACCGGTACTTCTTAACCGTCCACCAACTTTGCATAGATTAGGTATTCAAGCTTTTTATCCAATCTTAGTTGATGGTAAAGCAATTAAGATTCATCCATTAGTATGTTCTGCATTTAATGCGGATTTTGATGGTGATCAGATGGCGGTACATATTCCATTAAGTAAACGGGCGCAAGAAGAGAGTAAGCGATTAATACTTTCTACAAATAATATTCTTTCTCCTTCAAATGGACGACCACTTACTGTTCCGTCGCAAGACATGGTCCTTGGTTTGTATTATTTGACCAAAATGCGTCAAGGTTCTTTTGGAGAAGGATCTGTGTTTAGCAGAGTTAAAGAAGTAATTACTGCATATCAATGTGAATCTATTGCATTGCATGCACCAATAAAAGTTCGTCTTGATAATAATGAAATAGTAAGTACAACAGTTGGTCGTGTATTATTATTTGATGCTCTACCAAAAGGTTCTGATTTTTTATGGATAAATAAAATTATTAAAAAACGACATCTTGGAAAATTAGTTGAAGAAGTTTATTCTCAATTTGGAAGTGAAGCTACAGTAGACTGTCTTGATAAGTTAAAAAAACTTGGATTTTATCACTCAACAGTTGGTGGTATTTCTTTGGCTATTTCAGATTTGATTATTCCAGAAAATAAAGACAAAGTAATAGTTGATGCTGAAAAAGAAGTTCTAAAAGCTGAACAGCTATACATGGACGGTGTGATTACTAACGGTGAACGTTATAATAAAGTAATCAGTATTTGGGGACATGCAACTGCTGAAATTGCAGAACAAATGCAAGAAAAACTTGAAAAACAAGATCAAGATATTTATCAAAATAAAGATAAATCTTTCAAGCCATTTAATCCGGTATTTATGATGTTGGATTCTGGTGCACGTGGTACTAAAGATCAAATTAAACAGTTAGTTGGTATGCGTGGTTTGATGGCAACTCCAAAGGGTGATATTATGGAAAACCCTGTAAAATCAAACTTTAAGCAAGGGTTGAAAGTATTTGAATACTTTACCTCAACGCATGGTGCACGTAAGGGTCAATCTGATACTGCATTAAAAACTGCAAACTCAGGATATTTGACTCGTCGTTTGGTTGATGTTGCTCAAGATGTGGTAATTAGAATTGATGATTGCAAAACGCTTGGATATATTGTACTTCAAGATTTGGAAGAATCTGGAGATATTATTTATTCTCTTTCAAGACGTACATTTGGTAGAGTATTAGCTGCTGATGTTAATGATCCAATAACGGGAGAACGTCTGTTTGATCATGGCCATATTATTAGTAAAGAAGATGTTGATGTTATTGAGCGATCTTCAGTTACAGAAGTTGCAGTTAGATCAGTACTGACATGTCAATCGCGACGAGGCGTGTGTAAGTTATGTTATGGATATGATCTTTCTCACGGCCAGTTGGTTGACAAAGGAACTGCTGTTGGTGTTATTGCAGCACAATCGATCGGTGAACCGGGAACACAGCTTACCATGAGAACATTCCATATTGGTGGTACAGCTAGTGGACTTACTCAACAACCATTTTTTGCATCAAAGCATAATGGTATTGTTGATTGGAGAAATGTTCGTATTCTTACAAATAGCCAGGGGCAACAAATTTGTGTCAGTAGGCGTTCAAAAATTGTTGTTATATCTGAAGACAATAGAGATTTGCAGTCACATACTATTGAGTATGGTTCTATTATTAATGTTTCGGATAAACAAAAAATTACTATCGGTACAAAAATTGCTGAATGGGATCCTAATAGTACTGTGTTGTTAACTGAAAAAGCAGGAAAAATTAATTTTGTAGATTTAATTGAAAATGTTACGTATCATGAACGATTTGATGAAGCAACAAAGAAATCTAACTATGTTGTTACCGGATCTCGTAATGAGAAATATCAGCCCACAATTAGTATTATTGATAATGCAGGAAATGAATTAGCACATTATTTTTTACCTGAAGGTGCATATCTACATGTTGATCAAAATCAATCTGTGCAGATTGGTGATGTGTTGATTAAAATTCCTAGAGAAGCTTCTAAATCAAAAGATATTACAACCGGTGGCTTGCCGCGCATTGCAGAATTATTCGAAGCGCGTGCACCAAAAGATCCAGCAGTACTTGCAGATGTTGATGGTCAAGTTGTAATCGGTGGTTTGCATAGAGGTATGCGTAAGATTAGTATTGTTTCTGGTTCAGAATCATATGATTATTTAGTACCTCGAGGTAAACAATTGAGTGTTACTGATGGTGAGAATGTAAAATCTGGCGATCAGTTAACGGCAGGATCTCCAATATTACATGATGTGTTGCGTATTTTGGGGCCAGCAAAAATTCAACGTTATCTAGTTGATCGAATTCAAGAGATTTATCGACTACAGGGTGTTGATATTAATGATAGGCACATTGAGATTATTGTGCGTCAAATGATGCGAAAAGTTCGTGTAATTGAGCCTGGTGATAGCGATTTCTTGATTGGTGATCGTATTGATAGAATTCATTTCCAACGTGTAAATGAAATTCTTAAAGCAGAAGGTAAAAAACCTGCATCAGGAAAACCTATACTTCTTGGTCTTACACAAGCATCACTTAGCACAGAAAGTTTTATTTCTGCAGCATCTTTCCAAGAAACAACACGAATATTGGCAGAAGCTGCAATTTCTGGACAAGTTGATAGCCTGTATGGATTAAAAGAAAACGTTATTGTTGGTAAATTAATTCCTGCAGGAACGGGCATTAAAAGCTTTGAAAAGAAATATTTAACGGCAAATAAAACTGATGGTATTACAGATGATTCTGTAATACCATCGATAGATACAATTGATGGAATATCAACAGGCGCGTAGCTCAGTGGTAGAGCACTGCCTTGACGTGGCAGGGGTCAGCGGTTCAATCCCGCTCGCGCCTACCACTTTATTGTGGTATGATAAAAATATACAGTTATTTTTTGCATGATTTGCGGAGTCACAATGGCAATAGTAAAAGAAGAAAAAGAAACATTAATTAAAGATTTTGCTCGAATAGAGGGTGATACAGGATCTGTTGAAGTACAAGTTGCACTTTTGACAAAAAACATTTTTAGTTTAACTGGACATTGTCAAAAAAATCCAAAAGACTTCAGTTCTAGACGTGGATTGCTTAAAATGGTTTGTAAACGAAGAAGCTTATTGCGTTATTTAAAAGGTAGAACTCTTGAGCGTTATCAAGCGCTTATTGGTCGATTAGGTCTGCGTAGATAATATACTTAGTATTAATTATTCATAAATAGTGAGCTAAAAAGTATGGCGAAAAAATTTCGTTTTGAAGAATTTGGGTTTGAAGTTGAAATAGGTAAGGTAGCACGACAAGCCGATGGTGCAGTCTGGTTTAAAAAAGGAAATACCATGCTCCTTGCAACAGCAACCAAGTCGCAAATGGAAGATTTTCCAGGCTTTTTTCCATTATTTATTGATTATCGTGAACAATTTGCAGCCGTCGGAAAAATTCCAGGTGGTTATACAAAACGTGAAGGACGATTAAGTGATCGTGAAATATTAACAAGTCGCTTAATTGATCGTGCATTGCGTCCGTTATTTCCTTCGCATTATTTTGATCAAGTACAAATTCTTGCAACTGCGTATTCTGTTGATAAGGCGCATGAACCTAATACAATATCGTTACTTGCAAGTTCATTAGCACTTGTTATTTCTGATATTCCATTTTTAGAACCAGTTGCAGCTGTAGAAGTTGCCCGTGTGGATGGAGATTGGGTTTTTAATCCAACATACCCTGAGTCGCAAACATCAGATGTGCGTCTTGTTGTTGCAGGTACGCATGAAGGTATTTGTATGGTTGAAGGCTCTGCAAATGAATTGTTAGAATCGGAATTTGTTGATGTATTATTTAAAGCGCATGACAAAATTAAAAAATTAGTTGTGTGGCAAAAAGATATTCAAAAAGAGTTGGGGAAAGAAAAATCAGCCCTTGTTGATCATTATGAATGGGGTTTATGGGAAAATGCAATTGAAAACTTTTTGACTGATGATCATACACAAAGTCTGTTTGTTGAGGATAAGTTGCAACTTGAGAAAAATTTAGCTTCAATGAAAAATGAGTTTAATCAATTGCATAAAGAAAAAATTGAAACACAAAATATTCCACAAGGAGTTCTTGATTATCTTTTTGATTCAGTATTAACACAAAAATTGACAGATTTAATTTGTAGTAAAAAGACTCGTTTTGATGGACGGGGTTTTAGAGATGTTAGAAATATTTCGGTAGAAGTTGGTTTATTACCATCTGCACATGGATCAAGTTTATTTACTCGTGGAAGTACGCAGGCATTAGTTTCTGCAACTCTTGGTAGTGGTCAGGATGAACAACGTTTTGATAATATTATGACTGATGAAGAGGATCGTCGTAATTTTATGCTTCATTATAATTTTTTACCATTTTCTACTGGTGAGGTTCGTCCAATGCGAGGTGCTGGCAGGCGAGAAATAGGCCATGGATATTTAGCAAACTCTGCGTTTGATTATATGCGTCCATCAAAAGAAGAATTTCCTTATACTATTCGTGTTGTGTCTGATATTTTAGAATCAAATGGTTCTAGTTCTATGGCAACTGCATGTGGAACAACTATGGCGTTAATGCAAGCGGGTGTTCCTCTCAAAAAAATGGTAGGCGGTGTTGCAATGGGATTATTACAGTCATCAGACGGTTCTTTTGTCACATTGACTGATATTACTGGAAAAGAAGATGCTTTTGGTCTAATGGATTTTAAAGTTTTAGGTACAAACGAAGGTATTACTGCAATTCAGATGGATATTAAATATAAAGGTGGATTATCACGTGAGATATTTGAGTCTGCGTTATCGCAAGCACGTGATGGTCGTATTTTTATTTTAAATGAAATGTCCAAAGTAATGGATAAACCAAATGAAAAAATTTCTGATTTAGTTCCAAAGGTAATTCAGATAAAAATAGATAAAGATAAAATTGGCGCAGTTATTGGTTCTGGTGGTAAAACAATTCGTGAAATTATTGAAGTAACCAAAACTTCAATTGATATCGAATCTGATGGAATAGTGAAAATTTTTGGTGGACCAGATTCTGATATTGATCGTGCAATTAATTGGGTCAAAACGTTATCAGGGCAAATTGAAATTGGTGATACATTTGATGGCATTGTGCGTCGAATTACAGATTTTGGTATGTTTGTTGAACTTGTTCCTGGTCAAGATGGACTTGTTCACATTTCTACTATCCCTCGAGAGAAACAAAAATCGCTCTCTCAAGATTATAAAGAAGGCGACAATCTTTCTGTGATTGTTTCTCGTTATGATGAGGTTACGGGAAAAATTGGTCTTAAAATTATTATATCAAAAAAATCATGACACTTTCTCTTACTCGTTCGTACGATCGTTCATTTAATCAAATACGGCCAATATCGGTTGAATATGGTATTTTTGAGTATGCTGATGGCTCGGTATTATTTTGTCAGGGTAAAACAAAAATTTTGTGTGCGGTTTCTTTACAAAATTCAGTTCCGCAATTTTTACGTGGAAAAAATAAAAGTTGGCTGACTGCAGAATATTCGTTGTTACCAATGTCGACTGAAGTTCGTTCACAACGTGAAAGTTCACAAATGCGTAAAAATGGTCGCTCTGTAGAAATATCACGTTTTATTAGTAGGTCGTTGCGAACTATTGTTAATTTAAATATGTTAGGTGAGCGAACCGTGTACGTTGATTGCGACGTGTTGCAGGCAGATGGTGGAACAAGGGTTGCATCAATTACTGCAGCTGGATTAGCATTACGTATGGCAGAAAAAAAATGGTTGACATCGGGTATTGTTGATCAATCATTTTTATTAGACGATATTGCAGCAATTTCTGTTGGTGCAGTTGATGGTCAGGCGTTGCTTGATATTGATTATAAAGAAGATAGTTGCGCAACTGCAGATTTTAATTTTGTTGTAACTAAATCTGGAAAAGTAATTGAAATGCAGGGTGGCGCAGAGAAAGAACCGCTTTCTTGGGATTTATTTGAACAGATGAAAATATTTGCATTAAAAGGTGCGGATGATATTTTTGCCTCAACGCGTACTTCAGAATATGATGAACAGATGGGATCGATTATGCCTGCAAAAATAGAAAAACAAAATAAACAAAAAATTCCTTTTTTTAGTATTAAAAATCGATTACAGCAGTAATCATATTAGCATATGAAATTAATTGATTTTTTATTATATCTATCTAAAGAAAAAAAAAACCCAACTACGCGCGTAGTTGGGTTTTCTACATTACAAGAATATCCTCTATTATTCACCGCTTTATCTCGAGAATATATTGAGACGCATACAAAAAAATCATTAGAGTTTATTAATACAAAAGAAATTTCTTTTGATGCTGCAAAAGCGAAACTAACAACTACATTTTTGGGTAATTCATTGACGTATGCATTGTATGGTTTACATACACTTGATACACGTACAAAAAAGAAATGGTATCAATTTATTAATTCATATGCTGGTCCGCATACTATATGTATTTTTGGAATTGAGCCTGATATTATAAAAAAAATTGGTGTTGAAATTGTTATAGATAAGGTGATATCATTACGTGATGCGATTATATTTTTAACATTATTTTCTGGTGTGCAGAAAGATAAGGTCGAATATTTTTTATCTCAATGTGTAAAAGGAATGCGTGATATTCCGTTTGAATCATTATGTTTGCTTGCTTACTATATTAAGGTTGTTGGTGTAAGTACAGAATTTTTTTCTGGTTGGGTACCGTATATTTTTCCTGCAAAAACATCATTGTTTCAATTGAGCCAGTATTTTTTTGCAAAACAGCCAAATGAATTTTTTGCAATATATAAAGAAATAGAGCCAATTTATAGTCAGGCGTTTTGGACAGTCTTTTGGTCTGAGCAATTGTGGCGAGCATATGGATATGTATCGTATATGCATCAAAAAAATACCAAAGACGCAAAGTTTATTGGGACACGTTTACCATTTTCTTTTTTAAATAATGATTGGCAAAGGTATAAAAAACAGGAGCTTATAAAGGCTCACAATATTATTTATCAATTAGATATAGATGCAAAACATAGTCGTCATCATGTTGGATTAGATCTTTTTTATGCATATTTTTTGTATAGTGAATATAAAAATTAATAGTTATATTAATAGTTATATTAATTTATTTTTTGATTTGTCAAAAACATTATGTGTAAGTTCTGGTTGAATAATGCCGCCTGAAATAATCATAGTCATTGCATCTTGTACACTTATAGGGATAATTGTAATATCTTCTTCTGGAACAATAACAAAGTATCCACTTGTTGGATTTGGAGTGGTAGGTATAAAGATGTTACAGTATGTTTTTGTCTCTATTGGCGAAAGCTGCTTACTTAATTTACTAGTCAAAAAACCGGTACTATATATTCCTGGTCGTGGAAATTCAATAAGTACAACTTGTTTAAAGCTAATTTGGTCGTGAATACTAAATGCTTCAATTAATTTTTTAATTCCAGAATAGATTGGTCTAATAATTGGTAAACTTGTCACGAGGCTTTCTACTGTATTAATAATAGTTCGTAAAATAAAAATATTATAAATAATTCCAGCAGAAAAAATAATTACTAGTGCTAACAACATTTCCGGGTACGGAATAAGATTTAGAATAGGAGTAGTTGATGCGATATTTTTTAGTGGCTGTAGCCAATGAATAATAAGTCGAAAACTAAATGAAAAAAGAGCAAGGGTAAGAGTTATAGGTAGCGTAATTAATAATCCGCTAAAAAAAAGTGACCATATTTTTTGTAAAATTGTTTGTTTAATATTTTTTTTTTCACTCACTATTTTGTTCCTTACATGTAAAAGTTATTTATTGGTATGTGTCGATAACAGGTATTAGTATACAGTGTATCATGTTGATATTTAGTAGCAAAAAGAGGTTAATATATTATCTTTATAGCTAATCGTATTGTGTGTGTGATATGCAATGGTTGAATATACATTAATTTATTTTATAGAAGTAATGTATAAGTATATATATCAATTAATAAAGGAGTTGTGTAATGAAATTATATATAAGCTTATTGAGTTTAGTTTCTTTGTTTGCAATTGCGAGTTTGCATTCGCAACAAAATAATTTAGATGTGCGCGTGTCGCGCGAGGATATCTTTAATAAAAATAAAGGGATTAAAGATTGTCTTAGTCAAATTAAAAATCAAAATGACGATATAAAAGAATGTTTAGAAGATCACGATGAAAACGTTCAAGATGACTTTGATAAGATTTGCTCAAAGATAGATTTGATCTCTACCGATATTGGTGGTTCTGAAGTGTCGCTGTGTGAAAAAATAGAGAGTACTTCATCAGTAATTATATCAGAAATAGATGTAACAGAGGATTTATTGTGTTCAAAGATAGACGATTTAATTATTGATGTAAGTAATATCGAGGTACAGTTGTCTGATGTTGAGATATCACTGTGTGATAAAATAGAAAGCACTTCATCAGTAATCACTTCAGAGTTGGATGTAACAGAAAGTATACTTTGTTCAAAAATGGATAGCCTTTCTAGTGACGTGAGCAATATTGATATGCAATTGATGGAAGTTGAGATATCACTGTGTGATAAAATAGAAAGCACTTCATCAGTAATCACTTAAGATTAGGATGTAACAGAAGGTATACTTTATTCAAACATTGA
>SDBT01000630.1_pt1 | contig 56473 bp, 43 predicted proteins | sample 2277101 | NCBI WGS metagenome assembly SDBT01 (sample SAMN10404973, study PRJNA504765) | marine sediment metagenome | isolation source: marine sediment core GS10_PC15, 103 cmbsf | place: Arctic Ocean: Southern Knipovich Ridge | collected 2010 | reverse complement strand
GGACAAACAGGACAAGCAGGACAAACAGGACAAGCAGGACAAACAGGACAAGCAGGACAAACAGGACAAGCAGGACAAACAGGACAAGCAGGACAAACAGGACAAGCAGGACAAACAGGACAAACAGGACAAACAGGACAAACAGGAACAACAGGACAAGCAGGACAAGCAACAGCAGCAGAAGGACGACCAGGGGCAGCCGGATCCGAAGGACAAGAAGGACGGGCAGGACCAGCAGGATGAGGAGCGAAAACCGGGAGACGAGGGCGAGCAGGACCGGCAACAGAAGCAGAACCAGCACGGTACTCAGGATCCTCGCCAGCAGGATTCCCAACAGCAGGGGGAGCAGCAGCAGAAGAAGCAGCCCGATCAGCAGGAGGGCCAGGGCCGTCCGCGGCCCGAGCAGCGCGAGCCGGGCCGCCTGACCAGGGCGCAGATCCAGGACCTGCTCGACGCGGAGCGAGAGAACGAGAAACCCTTCCAGATGCTCCGTTTTCTATTGCCGGAATTCAAGCGCAAGGATAGAAGGGTGGAAAAGGACTGGTAGGCCGCTCGACCATGCGCAAGCCGCACAAATCCGGAAGAGCACGTTCGTTCGCCGCCCTTTTCCTGCTCGGACTGGGTCTGGCCGCCTTCGACGCTGCGGCGGCCGGCGATGTGACCTTCAGGGCCTCGGTCAATCGCACTCACGTGCCGCTGGACGACCAGGTGAAGCTGACCGTCTCGGTCTCCGTGCCCGATCGCCGAAAGATCGGCTACCTCGAGCTGCCCGACACCGGAAGCCTGGAGGTGGTCGGCACCTCGCGCGAGCAGAGCACGTCGTTTTCCTTCTCGGGCGGGACCAGCCAGTACCAGAAGTTCACCAACACCGTGCTGACCCTGCGGCCGGTCAGGGAGGGCGCGGTCACCATCGGCCCGGCCGAGCTGAAGTACGCGGGCCGGATCTACAAGACCAAGCCGATCAAGGTCCGGGTCACGGCCAAGCGCGGGCGTGCGCGCGGGCCCAGCGGACCGACCTCGCCCTTCCCGGGTCTGAAGCCTCGCGGATTCCCCGGCGACGACTGGTTCCGCGATCCGTTCGACGACCTGGTGAGACGACCCGAACCGGTCGGGGACAAGGACATCTTCATCCGGGCCTACGCCTCGCCCGACCTGGTGGTGGAAGGCCAGCAGGTCACCGTGACGGTGATCGTATACTCCCGCGTGGGAGCCCGGATCGCCGGAGTGCGCTGGCCCAAGCTGGACCCCTTCTACTCGGTCGACCGGGACGTGAGCAAGGTGCCCACTGACGAGAAGTACATCGACGGCGTGCGTTACCAGTACAAGGTGCTGGGCCGCAAGGCCCTGTTTCCCATGCAGCCGGGCGAGTACACCATCGGCCGGGTCGAGGTGGAGGTAGAGGCCAGCAGTTCGCCGTTCTTCCCGGCCGAATCGCGTACGCTGCGCTCTTCGACGATCAAGGTCAAGGTCGAGCCGCTGCCCGCCGAGGGGATGCCGGAGGGGTTCCGCCGCTCGAACGTGGGTCGCATCAGCCTGAGCTCGAAGGTGGACACCAACGAGGTCAACCTCAACCAGCCGGTGACCTTCACGCTGACTGTCCGGGGCACGGGCAACATCCAGAACCTGCGCCCGCCCGAGCTACCGGCCCTCGACCGCTTCAAGGTGTTCGATCCGGTTGTGGACGTGAAACAGGCCAAGCGCGGCAGCAAGGTCAAGGGCTCCAAGACGTTCGAGTATATCCTGCTGCCGCTGGCCTCCGGAAAGCTGACCATCCCGGCCTTGAAGTTCTCCTTCTACGATCCCGAGACCGGACGCTACAGGACGCTTTCGACAAGGGCCGAGGAGATCGAGGTTACAGCATTAGGGGTAGGGGACCAGGGGCCGGGATCCGGAGCCTTCCAGGGCCGGGAGTTCAACATCGTCGCCGGGGCGTTCAAGCCCATTCGCTTTACGAGCTCTCAGCGAGGCTACGGCCCGCCGTTCTACAAGCATCCGGCCTTCGTCCCCTTGCTGGCCGTTCCACCGCTGGCCTACCTGCTGGTGCTGCTGGCGATGTTGATCCGGGGGATGGTGCGGACCGACAGCCCCCGCAGCCGGATGCGCAGGGCGCGGACCGATGCGCGCCGGCACTTGAAGCTGGCCGGCAAGGCCGCCGCGGTCGGTCAGGCCACGGACTTCTACGTCGAGCTGAAGGACGCCCTGATGCAGGCGGTCGAGTCGCGCACCGGCAACCCCTCGCACGGCCTGCAGCTTGCCGACCTGCAGCGGCAGCTTACGAACGAGGCGGTGCCCGCCGACGTGATCGACGGACTGGTGCGCGAGATCGAGAACTGCGACTTCGGGCGCTTCGCGCCGGCGGCCTCGCGGGGCGGGGAGATGAGCTCGGCCCTCGAGCGGGGGGGCCGGTTGATGAAGTCCCTGCAGAGGATGCGCGCCGCCGAAGCTCCGCGCGGAGGCAGGCGATGAGGGCCCGGGCCGCAGCGTTCGTGCTGGTGGTCTCGCTGGCATGGCTGCCCGGCAGCGTCCCGCTGGCCTCCGCGGAGCCCGAGGCGGCAGAGTCGCCCCCGGCTGTGACGAATGCCCCGGAGGGGTTGGAGGCCATCTTCGCCGGCGCCAACCAGGCATACCTCGACGGACAGTACGACCGGGCGGCGGCCGGGTACCGGAAGCTGATCGAGGCCGGCCTGGTCCACCCGGACGTGTTCTACAACACGGCCAACGCCTGCTTTCGGGCCGGACGCGTCGGCCTGGCGGTGCTGTTCTACGAGAAGGCGCTGGCCCTGGACCCCTCCGATCCCGCCGCCGCCTCGAACCTGGCCATCGTTCGCAAGGAGTTGATCGACCGGGTGGTCATGCTCGAGGGCGGAGCTGTCGGAGAACCGCCGTGGCACGGGTTCATCCGCGGGCTGAACCTGGGCTGGCTGACCTGGTCATTCCTCGGACTCTACGTGCTGGTGTTCGCGCTTCTTATCGGACGGCGATTGCTGGCCAGGGGGCCGGTCAGGCGCCTGTTGTTCTGGATCAACGTGCCCTTGTTGTGCGTCATGCTGGCGCTCGGCGTGCTGTTCTTCTCCCGCGCGTACGTCCAGGAACGGGTCCACCACGGGGTGGTGGTCTCCCGCACGGCGGAGCTGCGCGAGGGCCCCGAACGGACGGCCAAGGTCCTGATGGAGGTCCACGCCGGCCTGAAGGTCCGGGTGCTCAACCAGGTCGGCGATCACGTCCGGGTGCGACTGGCCAACGGCGTGGAGGGCTTCCTGCTGGATCGGAGATTGGGCCGGATATGATACGGGGCGATGGTTTCATTTGACTCCATTTCTCTGTCCGTGATAACGTACTCTGATTGGAATCTCTTTATATTCCGGCCTGTTGTGATTGCGAGGTGGTCGTGCGGTACTGGTTCTTGTCGCAGATGCTGGCGGTTCTGCTGGTCGCGGGCTCCGGGTGCGCCTCCGGGCCGGAGACACGTACCAAGGTGAGTTACCGGGCCTCGGCCAAGGAGAATTTCATCAAGGGCAAGAAGGCCTTCGATGACGAGGACTACCTGGAGGCGATCGAGTACTTCAAGTTCGTCAAGAACAAGTTTCACTACTCGGCCTATGCCACGGCGTCCGACCTGCTGCTGGCCGACTGCCACTTCGAGCGCGAGAGGTACATCGAGGCGGCCGACGCCTATGTGAACTTCATCAAGCTGCACCCCAGGCACGAGAAGGTCGGCTACGCCACGTTCCGCATCGGGGTGAGCTTTTTCAAGCGCATGCCGGATGACTGGTGGTTCGCCCCGCCGGCCTACGAGCTGGACCAGAAGGAAACCGGGCGCGCCGTTCGCGAACTGGAACGCTTCCTGGCTCAATTCCCGGACGACGAGAACATACCCGAGGCCAGAAAGCTGCTGGCCTTGTGCAAGCGGCGCATGGCCGAGCGGGTCCAATACGCGATGAATTTCTATCGCGATGAGGAGCGCCACCGGGGTGCGCTGTGGCGGGCCGACCAGCTGCTGAAATCCTACCCCGGGACCGGTTTCGACGAGGAGGCCCTGCTGGTCAAGGCCGAGTCGCTATTCGAGCTAGGCGAATCGGAGGCCGCCAGATCCGCTTTGAACGAGCTGCTGCAGCGCTTCCCCTCGGGCGAGTATACCTCCTCCGCCAGGGACTTGCTGGCCAGGTTGCCGGCCGGCCGAAGGCAGGAGGGAGGCGCGGCGCCGTGACCGCGAGTCGCATCGTGCCCCTGTTGCTCTGGGGACTGTGGACCGGGACCTTCGGCGGTTGCAACAAGTCCGCCGAGGCATCCTCGCCCGAGGCCTTGCTGGAGCTGGTGCGCGAGGCCTGCGCAGATCGGGATGCGGGGGCCATCATGGCCGTGATCGACCGAGACTACGCCGACGACCTCGGCGGTCCTGGCCGGCTCGAGGACGACCTGCGGCAGCTCTTCACCGTCTACGGCAAGCTCGACCTTCGCGTGAAGGACGTGGTGCGTGACGGAAGCCGGCTGAGCGGCTTTGCCGTGGTGGAGGGCCGGGCGATGCGGTACCAGGGTCCGCTGGTGGTCGAGTTCGTCTTCAGCGCCATGGGCCCGCTGATCCGCTCCGGGTTGTTGACCGACCTGCGCGGGGTGATCGACACCCTGCGCCAGCGGCGGATCGCCATCGAGCGTGGTTCGATCGGACGAATCGACGCGGTGATATCGATGGAGTACCGGGGAAAGGACGGCGACCGGGAGTCGTTGATGCGGCTTCTGCGAGAATCCTTCCAGGGCACGCACGACTCGGCCCTGATCGTTCGGGACGTGGACATCGCGGTCGAACAGGACCGCGCCCGGGTGTTGCAGTCCTACTTGTTGGTTACCCACGTCGAGCATCGAACCTTCGAACGCCGGGACCGCGAACGCCTGATCCTCCGGAAGGAAGGGACCCGCTGGCGGATCATCGACGGCCTCGGGTAGGAGGACGGGAGCGAGAACATGGACGAACAGACCAAGGAATTGCTCAGGATGGGGCGAGACGCCTACAGGAAGAAGGAGTACTCCAGGGCGGAGAGCTGCCTGACCCAGGTGCAGGAGAAGCACGAGGGATTTGCCGACGTCCACAACATGCTCGGGGTCATCTATCACGATCGCGGTCTGTTCTCCAAGGCCCAGGAACACTTCGAACAGGCGCTGGCGATCAACCCCTGCTACACCGAGGCCTCCTTGAACCTGGCGGTGACCTACAACGACCTGGGTCGCTACGACGAGGCCAAACTGGTTTACAGCCGGGCCCTGGAGCGCTCCCAGGTGGAGCCGGGCGAGCTGGATCCTTTTGTTCGCGGGAAGATCTCGAACATGTACGCCGACATCGGCGATGTCTACACTTCGTCCGGCCTGTACGACCCGGCCGCAGTCGAGTACGAAAAGGCGCTTCAGCTGGCGCCCGGATTCGTCGACATCCGCCTGAAGCTGGCCCAGGTGTTGCGCGATGGCGGCAAACACGAGCAGGCCATCGAGCAGTTGAGGCGCATTCTGAAGGACCGGCCCGGATATTCGTCCGCCAGGCTCCACCTGGGCATCACCTTGTACTCCCTGGGACGCAACGCGGAGGCGCTCGAGGAATGGAAGGAAGTCTTGCGCCACGATCCGGACAATCGGAGCTGTAAGATGTACTTGAACTTGATCTCGGAGCAATCGGAGAAAGGTGATTCGTGAGGCGACCGCGGAGAAACATTGTCGCGGCAGGGCCGTGAGTGGTAGAATTATCGATGGTCAAAGGGCGGTGTCGTTCAGGCGGCCTCAGGCGGAAGAAACATGCGATACGCGTTGAGATTCATTTCCGGCAAGTACCAGGGTGGTGAGTTCCCGCTGCAGACCAACCGGGAAATCGTCATCGGCCGCAGCTCCGAGCTGGACATGGTCCTGGTCGAGGACATGGTCTCCCGGAAACACGCCAAGATCGTCACCACCGATTCCCAGGTGGCCATCCAGGACCTCGGCAGCACCAACGGGACCTTCGTCAACGGCGAGAAGATCAAGAAGGCGCGGCTGAAGGAAGGCGACCGCATCCTGGTGGGGACCTCGATCCTGAGGCTGATCGGCATCAAGGAGGACGAGGCCCAGGACAAGCCGCTGGACGAGGCCGAGATCAAGTCCATGATGGAGCAGGTGGCGGCCCGCAAGCAGCGCTCGTCGAGCCCCATGTCCGGCCGGATCGACGAGATACCCCTGCCGGATCTCCTGCAGCTCTTCTCCACCAGCAAGAAGAGCGGCGTGATGGTCGTCCGCACCGACGAGCACGAGGGAAAGATCTACATGCGCGGCGGCAGGATCTACTACGCATCGGTGGACGAAGATCACGACATGGGTCCCCAGAAGGCATTCGGCCGGCTCGTCATGTGGCAGGAGGGCTTCTTCGAGCTGACCGCCCCCTCGTCCGAGAAGTTCATGGTGGAGCTCGACGAGAGCACCGAGGGCCTGCTGATGGACGCCATGCGCGAGATGGACGAGCTCCAGCGCATCGCCGACCAGTGCCCGGCCCCCTCCACCCACTTCGGACTGGCCCGTCCCCTGTCGCCGCCGCTTCGGGATCTGGGCGAGGACAAACTCGACACGCTGCAGCTGGTGCACAACCACGGCCAGGTCCAGGCCGTGCTGGACAAGAGCATCCTCTCCGACCTGGAGACCTACCAGGCGCTGCTGCACCTGATCCGCAAGGGATACATCCGGGAGAAGCGGTGAGGCGCCTGCTCGGCGGGCCTATTTTCGTCGTCGGAGCCTGCGCAGCAGCGCCTCGAGCTCCCTGATCCGCAGAAGCCAGGCAAGCAGCAGAAAGGCCGCCAGGCCGCTCAGGCCGGCCAGGCCGAGGTGGAGCAGCTTGGCGCCCAGCGCCCCGTCGGCCGTCCAGATCCCGAGCCGCGCAAAAGGCCAGGCGGCCGCGCCTGCGGCCAGCGAGGCGAGGCCCACGCGCCAGACCGAATTCCAGACGTCGCCTATCCCCAGCGGACCGATCTTACGGCGCAGGAACAGCCAGAGCATGGCGAAGTAGGCCGCGGCGGAGATGGAGTTGGCCGTGGTCAGGCCGGCGGCTCCCATGGGCCACATCAGGCAGACCCCGATGGCGGCGTTGAGCAGGAACGAGACCAAGGCGATCTTGACCGGCGTCTTGATGTCGCCCAGGGCGTAGAAGACCGGCACCAGGTTGCGGATTCCGGCCACGGCCCAGATGCCGGCCGAGGCCGCCAGGAACACCTGACTCGTAGCCAGCGCGTCGGCGTGGGTGAACTCGCCGCGCTGGAACATGGTGCTGATCATCGGCAGCCTGCAGACCGCCAGCCAGGCCATGGCCGGGATGCAGACCAGCATGGTCAGCTTCAGGGCGAAGCGCAGGGTCTCCTTCAACTCGGCCCGGTTCCCCTGCGAGGCGTGCCGGGAAAGGCTGGGCAGCGCCACGGTGGCCACGGCCACGGCGAAGACGCCCAGGGGCAGTTCCAGCAGGCGGTCCGAGACGTAGATGTAGGTGACCGAGCCCTTGGGCAGCAGCGAGGCCAGGGCGCGGGAGACCAGGATGTTGACCTGGTAGACCGCCAGGCCGAAGGCGGCCGGCCCCATCAGCCGAAGCATCCGGCCTACGGCCGGGTGCTTCGCGCGGAAATCGAAGCGCAGGCGGATCCCGCGCGCACGCACGAAGGGCAATTGCAGCAGCAACTGTAAAAAACCGCCTGCCAGCACGCCCACGGCCATGGCGGTGATCGGCGGATCGGTCAGGCGGTACAACGCCAGGGTGACTCCGATGATGCCCAGGTTCAAAAGGACCGGTCCGGCCGCCGGGGCCGCGAAGTGATTGTGGGTGTTGAGGATGCCCACGAGCAGCGAGGTCAGGCCGATGAAGAACAGGAACGGGAACATCAGCCGGTTAAGGTACACGGCCAGATCGAAGATCTCGGAGTCGAACCCGGGGGCGAACAGCTTGACCAGCAAGGGGCTTATCAGCATGCAGATCCCGCAGAACAATAACAGAACCACCGAGAACAGGCTGAAGGTGACGTTGTAAAGCCTTCGCAGCTCGTCGATGCCGCGGTTGGTCTTGTAGTCGGTGAAGACCGGCACGAAGGCCACGCTCAGGGCGCCCTCGGCCAGAAAGCGCCTGAACACGTTCGGGATGGTGAAGGCGATCACGAAGGCGTCGGCCACCGACCCTGCTCCGAACAGGGTGGTGAACACCATGGTGCGCGCCAGCCCGGTCAGGCGGCTTACCAGGGTCAGGCCGCTGACCACCCCGGCCTGTCGGGTCATGGCGCCTTTTGGGTCGTGGTCGGCCGTCACGGCCGCCCCGTCAGTCCATGATGCGGAATTCCACCCGCCGGTTGGCCTCGCGGCCGCGTCCGGTGCGGTTCGAGGCGATCGGCTTGGACTCGCCGAAGCCGACGGACTGCAGCCGATCGGGATCGATGCCCAGGTCGATCAGGTGCTCGCGCACGGAGTTGGACCGGCGCTCGCTCAGCCGCTGGTTGTAACTGTCCTTCCCGCGGGAGTCGGTGTGGCCCTCGACCGAGATCCTCATCCCGCGGCTGTCCTTGATCGCCTGGGCCACCTCGGACAACAGCCTGTGCGACTTGCGAAGGATCGTCCACTTGGCGGTCCGGAAGTGCACCTTCTGCCTGATCTCGATCCTCTTGGTCTTGATGTTGATCTTGACCAGCTTGAACTTGCGCGGGCAGCCCTTGCCTGCGTTGCTGTCGGGCGGCCCGGGCACGTTGGGGCACTTGTCTTCCGGCACGGGGTAGTCCGGGATGCCGTCGCCGTCGTTGTCGAAGTCTGGGCAGCCGTCCTCGTCCTGGAACCCGTCCTTGTCCTCGGCCTCGTCCGGGCACTTGTCCTTCTTCTCGGGGTGGTCGATGATGCCGTCCTTGTCGTTGTCAGGATCGGGACAGCCGTCCTCGTCTTCGAACCCGTCCTTGTCCTCCGCGACGTTGGGGCACTTGTCCTCCTGCGCGGGGTAGTCCGGGATGCCGTCCTGGTCGTTGTCGAAGTCTGGGCAGCCGTCCTCGTCCTGGAACCCGTCCTTGTCCTCGGGATCGTCCGGGCACTTGTCCTTGTCCGGGATGTTCGGGATCCCGTCCTTGTCGCGGTCGGGGTCCTCGGGCACTGGCGGCGGACAGCCCTGGTACTCGGGCAGGCCCGGGACGTCCGGGCACTTGTCGTCGATGTCGTAGACCGTGTCGCCGTCCCGGTCCGACTTCTTGATGACCGCCACCTTGGGCGGCAGCTTTATCGTGACCTTTTTCAGGCAGTCCTTGGAGTTCTCCACGGCCCGCTTGACGGCCCCGAGGGCTATTTTTACGTGCTCGCTGGCCCGCAGCCAGTCGCCCTGGTCCAGCTCGTCCTCGGTGAACTCGACGTTGGACTCGGCCAGGGCCAGGTCGCGCGGGGCGCACTTGTAGGCGCCCTGCTCGCGGGCCTTGGTGATGTCGCGCTTGATAACCTCGGCGTCGGCCCGGATCTTGGAGCCCGACACGCAGCCGGCCAGCACGGCGCCCGCGGCCGCGAGCATCAGGGCGGTACAGACAATGGCGAGAAGCCTGGACGGTTTCATTGATGCTCTCCTGGCGACGCTCACCGCCGCCCTAGTCATCGTCTTCCTTGGCCATGGCTCTTTCGCGGGCCTTGATGGACAGGTCCCGGGCCTTGGTGGCGTAGTCGATGGAGTACTCGAAGTCCGAGGTGCCCCACATCTCGCGGGCCTTGTGCAGGTACTGCTCGGCAGCGGTGTACTCGTACGGGGACTTCTTTTTCGCGTCGACGGTCATGGCGTTGTGTAAAGCCGTGTCGGCCTCGACGATCAACACCGTGGACTCCACCGGCCCGCAGCCGCCGGTCGCGACGGCCAGACCCAGGGCCCCCAGGGCGACCATTCCCAGCCAGAAAATACGTCTCATGATCCTGACCTCACTGTACTTATCTACCCAATCCTATGATTTCCAAACGTTTTTATCAAGCGGGAAAGAACACTGTCAAGAAAAAAGCCTTCAGGCGTGTGTGGACGGGCGCCGGGCTGCTGGTTGGGCGCTGGCGGCGCGGTGGAGCTTGCGGCCCTCGACCTCGTAGAGCACGATCAGGAAACTCCAGGCGCCGAGAACCATGGGCAAGGCGAAGGCGAACACGGCCGCCAGGTCGCCCGACAGCACCGAGGGCGCGTCCTGCCAGTCGACGCCGTCGGTCAGCCGGGCCAGCCGATCGCCGAATAGCACCAGCGCGATCACTAGGCCGACGGCTCCCAGCCCGCAGGCCGCGGCGGCGGCCGCGGTCTGTACGCGTCGGCGGAGGAGGGCGCCCGCCAGATAGCCGAGCGCGCCTGCGGCCGGGGCGCCCGGCAGGATCCACAGCCCGTGCCAGAAGGAGATGTCGCCCGGGTCCAGCCGGTACAACATGCTCCAGGCCGGATGGCAGGCGAAGAGGTATATCCCCAGCGGCACCAGGACCGTCAGCACCATCAGCAGGACGCCCCAGAGGTGCGTGTCCCGCCAGAAGGCCTCGCTCCGCTGGATCTGTTCGCGGGCCGCCAGGGCGGCGCTCAGGCCCACCAAGAGGCTAAGGATGAGAAGGACGAGGACGACGGCGAACCTCCGGGTGCGAAAGTTGCGGATCGCCGGGGATTATCTCACAGGCACTCGGCCGCGACAAAGGGTTTCAGCCCGCCATGTTCCGCTCGAAGTAGCGGATCAGGACCGGCAGGTAGTCGAGCACCCGAGGGCAGGCGATCCCGCTGCCGGTCAGGTCCGAGGTGGTTTGGGACGTGTCGTAGCGGATGTCGTACAGCAGGTGCGGCAGCATCTCGGCCGGCATGTCGAACGTCCGGCCGGCCAGCCGGCTCAGCTGCCACAGTCCCGGCAACATCAACAGCTTGACCAGCCGCGTAACCGGCCGGGCGATGGTCGGGCCGCTGAAGCCCATCTCGCGCAGCGTGGCCAGGTAGAACTGCCGGTAGGAGGCCGGGTCGGGATCCATCAGGTGGTAGGTCCGCCCCAGGCTCGAATCCAGGCCTGCCAGGTGCACCATGGCCGCGACCACGAAGTCCACCGGAACCAGGTGGAACATGCTGTCGTCCCCTCGCGGCACGATCATCGGCATTCGCCCGGCCCCGGGCAGCCGGCGCAGAGCGTGCAGGGCCGCGAACACGAAGTAGGGGCCGTCCAGCTTGTCCATTTTCCCGGAGCGGCTGTCGCCCACCACCGCCCCGGGCCGGTAGACGGTGGCGGGCAAGCCGCGCTCGCGCACCTCCCGCTCGGCCTCGAACTTGGTGCGGCCGTAGGCGTGGAAGAAGGATTGGCCCAGGTCGAAGTCCTTCTCCCGGTACACCCCTGAAAGGTCGCCGGCCACCGCCATGGTGCTGACGTGGTGGAATCGCTCCAGGAGCGGCAGCCGTTCGGCCAGGTCCAGCACGTGGCGGGTGCCGGTCACGTTCGACAGGCGGGTCTGCTCGTCAGACATGCGCAGGTCGTACGCGGCGGCCAGGTGAAACACCTCGGTGGCCTCGGCCTGCAGCCGCGAAAGATCCGCTCCGTCGACGGCCAGGTCCGCCTGGTGCAGGTCGCCGTGCACCACGAGCGGCCGCTCGACGCCTTCGGGCAGCCGGCCTAGCCGGCGCCACAGGCGGTGCGCCGAGGCCGGACGGCACAGGAGCGCCAGGCGGCGACCCTGCGCCAGCAGCGCCTCGGCCACCCGCGAGCCGATGAATCCCGTGGCGCCGGTCACGAGCACCAGGCCCTTGGGGTTGGATGATCTGCTCGACATACCATCTGGCCTACGCCGGTACGGCCGTAGTGTCAAGTCTCCGGGCAAATTTGGCGCATAGCATAGGCGTGGTAAGATGCCGACCATGGGTCTGCTCGTGGCCAAGCTCATCCTCGTCGCCTGGCTGGCGGCGGCGCCCCGCGGCGGGCCGGGATCTGCGCCGGACGCATCCCTGGCCGCCCTGGCGCGTGCCCGGATCGTCCTGCTGGTGTGGGCGGGGGGGGCGGCTACGTTGCGGGTGGATGCGGACCGGTTCTCGGGGATGAGCCCGATACAGCTCGAGGTGTTTCTGGCGGGCCTGGCCGGCCGACTGCCGGATCCCACCGAGCGGTTGGTAGCGGTCTCGTCGATGTTCCTGGACACGCCCTACGTGAAATCTCCCCTGGGCGAGGGCGCCGGGCACCCGCCCGACCCGGATCCTCTGATCCGCTTCGACGGGGTGGATTGCACCACGTTCGTGGAGCAGACCATGGCGCTGGCCCGCGCCCGGTCCCTGACCGGGGCGCTGGCCTGGCTGCGGCGGATCCGTTACCTTCACGGCCGGATGGATTTCCGGGCTCGCAAGCACTTCATGATGGCCCAGTGGATTCCGGCCAACCAGCAGGAGGGTTTCTGTGAGGACATCACCGAGCGGGTGGCAGGTCGGCGGACCGTCTGGATCGCAAAGCGGCTGGACGCGGAGGCGTGGCGCCGGCGCGAAAACCCGGGAAAATGGCCCGAGCTGGAACCGGACGACGTGCCCGCGGGCGTGTTCCGCCTGCCCATCGTTCCCCTGAGCCAGGTGATGGCGCTTTCGGGGCGCATCCCGATGGGCACCCTGGTCAACGTGGTCCGGCGCGACCTGCGCGCCTTTCCCGCCCGGGTGACCCACCAGGGGATACTGGTGGCGTGCTCCGACGGGCGCTGCCTGCGCCACGCCGGACGGGCGGGATACGGCCGTGTGAAGGACGAACCGCTCGAACATTTCGTCCGTCGCAACCTCGCCTACCGGAAGTGGCCTGTTACCGGCTTCAACCTCCAGCGACTGATCCTTCCTGGCATCCGATCCGTTATAAGTAAATGAGACCATCATGGATCTTGCACCCCGGCGCCGGGCGTGGTACAGAGAACATAGGTGCCGAAAAGCGGAGGAAGCGGTGTTCAAGCTGATCATAGAGGACGACGAGGGACACACCACCGTCGTCCCTCTGCTGAAAGAAGAGATCACGATCGGACGGAAGGAAGGCAACACGATCCGCCTGACCGAGCGCAACATCTCTCGCTACCACGCCCGCTTGATCCGGTCGAACGGAAGCGTCTTCATCGAGGATCTGGACAGCTACAACGGGGTCAAGGTCAACGGAGGCAAGATCTCCGCCCGGACCACCATCCGGGAGGGAGATCTGGTCGAGATCGGCGACTACCACCTCGCCCTGCAGAAAGTGGACGAACCCGAGCCGAGTCCGCCTCCCCCGCCGGCCGCGAAGCAGCCGCCGCCGATCAAGGCCCGGGCCGATGTGCTGGCGCCCACCACCGCGGACGGTGGCACCGCGATATTGCGACTGCCCATCGAGGAAAAGAAGGCGCCCGAGCCGGGCCGGGCCAGGCCTATCCCCGACGAGGAAGCCGGCCGCCTGGTGGTGATCAGCACAGACCTGTCCGGCCAGTCCTTCCTGCTTAACCGGACCGAGATCATCATCGGTCGGACCGAAGATAACGACGTCATCCTGCCCCACCGGTCGGTGTCCAGCCGACACGCAAAAGTGGTCCACGACGGCGGCATCTACCGGGTCATCGACCTGGACTCGGCCAACGGCGTGATCGTCAACGGCGAGGAGTACGCCCGGGTAGACATCCGCAAGGGGGACGAGATCGAGCTGGGTCACGTCAAGCTGCGTTACCTGGCGCCCGGCCAGGAGTTGGAAGGGGCTCAGGCTCCGGCACCCGCGGCGCAGGCGGAGGCCCGCGCCCTGGTGGACGCTTCGGTCTCCGAAGCCAGCGGGCCCGGGGAGGGGAAGGGCAAGATGATCGGCCTGATCCTCGGCGCAGTGGTGGTGCTGGGGCTGGGCGCCTTAGCCGTAATCCACTTCACCTCGGGCGGGGAGCCCGGACCGGAGCCGGCCGTCGAGCCTTCGGTGGCTTATCCGGAGCCTGCCCCGGTCGAGCCCCCTCCGCCCGAGCTGACCCCGACCCCGGTAGTGAAGGCTACTCCTGAGTCGGAAGCGGACGACTACTACAAACAGGCACTCCAACGCATGAAGTCCGGGAACTGGCCCATGGCCGAGCAGTTGCTGCGTTCGAGTCTGAAGCTGAACCCCGCGCACAAGGGCGCCCAGACTATGCTCGATCGGGCCCTCGAGGAGAAGAAGGCCGCCGAGTTGCTCGGGCAGGCCCGGGAGGCCGTGGACAAGAAGGACTGGGACGTGGCCCTGGATCTGCTCAACCAGGTGCCCGGCACTGCCCAGGCATCCAAGGCGGCCGTGAGCCTCAAGCCCAATGTCATCAAGAAGTACCGCGCCTATCACCTGAACAAGGCCGATCGCTTCGAGAGGAACAACAAGCTCAATGAGGCCGTGAAGGAGCTGGACGCCGTGTTGATGGTGGCCTCGGACGACAGCCTGGCCAAGGACAGGAAGGACAAGCTCGAAAAACGGATCGCGGATGCCAAGAAGCCGCCCCAGGTGGCCGTCCGCAAGACCCAACCCAGGCCCAGGAAGGATACGGGCGCGAGCGCGGCAGCCAAGAAGAAGCAGGCCAAGGAGATGCGCAGGCAGGGCATCGACGCCTACAAGAAGAACCAGTTCTCCAAGGCCATATCCTACTACCAGAAGGCGCTCAAGCTAACCCCGCGGGACTACGATCTGTACCGCTTCATGGGCTCCGCACACGCCCGGATGGGCAACCGCAAGCGGGCCTACCAGGCCTACAAGAAGTACGTGCAGCTCTGCTCCCGGTGCCCGTACGCCGGGCCCATCCGGAAGATCCTGAACGACTACGAGGAACTGCAGGAGTAGGGCTCAGCAGCGAGGGCCTCGAGTATATCCCCGATGTCCATCTCGCCCGTCTTCTGACGGGCGACCGCGTCCAGCAGGGCGCGGCTCGAGTGGTGGCAGAGCATCTCGAGCAGTTGCTGGTCAGCCACGGTCAGCTCGGATTTCTGCTTGAACAGTTTGTGGATGGTCACCACGCCCAGGCCCTGGTCGCCTCCCGGCAATCCGCCGGCGGCCAGGACCACCGTCCCGTCCTCGTCCAGCGGCCAGGCCGGCACCGGCATCTGGACGCGGCCGTTCTGGAGCGCCTGCAGGATGGGGCCGTCTATGGGCATGCCGGTCTTGAGATGGCCGTTCAGTCCGATACAGGCGACCGGCACCAGCAGTCCCCGCTCGGGATCGTGGATGAAGATTCCGAACCTCTCCGCACCCAGCAGGTTGCACAGCGCCTCGGAGGTCGCTTCCACCACGCGGCCGGGCGATCCGGCGGCCAGCAGCCCGTCGGCGATCGCCAGCATGGCCGACAGGCGGAGGTGATCGCGCTGTATCTCTTCCATGGCCCCCTGCAGTTCGACGTAATCGGAGGCCAGGGAGAGCATCCGCGGGTCCGGCCCGTCCTTCACGGTGGCTGGCTCCGGCTCGTCCAGCTTCAAGCTCAGCCTGCTGAATGCGCCGGTGGTCTCCTCTTCCGGCTGGACCTGGCCGGCGACCAGGGCGTCGATCACACTGGCGCTGTCCTCGTCGACGTGGATGAACGAGATCCCGACACCGCCGGGCTGATCTCCCTCGCCCTTGCTTACGCGCACCACGCGGCCGTAGGCCAGCACCGGGTGGTCGAAGGGGGGTGGAAGGGAGAACGACAGCTTCAGGCTGGCGCCCGCAGGCAGGGGGTTCTCCATCTCGATGAAAACTCCGCTGCGGCTGATGTCGCGGGAGTATTCGAAGAAGATGCCCTTGAAGTCCTCGAACGAGACCTGCATGGACGCCGGAACGCGCGGGTAGCGTCTCTTGGACACGCTGCCGAGCAGGCCTTCGACCTTGCTGATGAGCGAGGCGTCGTCGAGCGGCTTGGTCAGGTAGTCGTCGCATCCGGCCTGGACCGCCTTGCGGATGTCCTCGTCGCGGCTGGACGAGGTGACCATGATGACCGGCAGGTTCCGCAGAGCAGGGTCGCTCTTGATCTGGCGGCAGACCTCGATCCCGTTCATGCCCGGCATGTAGAAATCGAGCAATACCAGGTCCGGCGGGTCTGCGCGGATTTTTTCGAGCGCCTCGACGCCGCTGGATGCCTCATCGATGGAGTATCCCCTCCAGGCAAGAGCGGTGGCCTCCATGTGGCGAAACAGCATGACGTCGTCGACCACCAGGATCCGGGTCATCTAGGTCTCCAAGTCGAAGTCTTTCTCGCTGAATCATATTGGTCAGGGGTGTGTTTGGCAACCGGTTTCTATCTCCTCGTCCGGGCTTTCGGTTGTACTTGACGCGGGGAAAAATCCGGTGGTACCGTCCTGAGAAAGATACAGGCTATTGTCGGCGAAACTCCTGATGGGGGCGACATGAGAAGTCGCGCGATAAAGATACTCGTCCTGGACGATGAACCGGATACGGTGAAGGTTCTCAAGCAACTGCTGTCGCGGGAAGGGTACAAGGTGGAGACCGCCGTCACTCCCGAGGCGGGCCTGGAACTACTGGCATCCCACCAGTTCCATGTCCTGATCCTGGACCTGCGCCTGCCGGGCATGGACGGCATCGAGGTGCTGAAGAGGGTCCGCGAGAAGGACCGGGACCTGGCCGTGATCATACTGACCGGATATCCGTCGGTGGAGACGGCCGTGGCCTCGCTGAAGGGCGGGGTGTCCGACTACGTCGAGAAGCCGGTCGACTCGGCCAAGCTGCTCTGTGCGGTCAGGGCCGTGATCCAGGAGAAGGGGCTGATGCGCGGCCCCGCGGACGGCCTGTTGAAGTCGGTGGGCGCCAAGGTGCGCGTCGAGCGCAAGTCCCAGGGACTGACCCTCAAGCAAGTCGCCCGGCGCACCGGCCTGTCGGTGAGTCTCTTGTCGCAAATCGAGCGGGCCGAGTCGGCCGCCTCGGTGGCCAGCCTCTACAAGATCTCCTCGGCCCTGCGCATCAGCCTGCGCGAGCTCTTCGAGGACTTCTAGTCCGTAAAAAAGGCCCCCCGGTTGCCGGGGAGCCCTTTCGAGCATCACGTGCTGGGACCGCGTTACGGCACGCAGGTGTCGGTGTCCGGGAGGCACTGCTGTGAGGCGCCGCCCACGTCGGTGCAGGTGGTGTCGGCCGGGCAGTCGTCCTGCACGGCGCAGTCCTTGGCGCAGTACTTCTCGCCCGGGTTGGCCGCCGAGTCGATGCACATGCCGCCGATGCAGTCGTCGTCGATATCGCACATGGAGCACAGCGGCGAGTTCGCGTCAGGCCCGACGCAGGCGGTGGCGTACTCATCGCCGCCCAGCCCGATGTACATGCACTCCATGGGATCTGTGTCGACCAGGTAATCCACGCAATCGGCGTTGGTGGCGCACACGGCCGAGCAGTAGCCCGTGGTCAGGCACAGGTCGTTGAAGCACGGTGAACCCGCCCCGCAGGCCTCGCCCGGGGCGGCCCCGCCGGCGGTGCCCTCCAGGCAGATGGTCTCGACCGGCTGGTTCGGCGGTGACATGAACATGCACGCCTCGGCCGGGTCGGCGCCGGCGCAGTCCGCGTCGCTGGTGCACGGGTTTGCGCTGCCGGAGGCCTCGCCGCAGGCACCTACCACTTCGTCGGAGCCGGCGAACTGCAGACCGCTGCACAGCCAGCCTTCCGGGCAATCCTCGTGGAAGGTACAGACCGCCGAGCACCAGCCCTGCTCCTCACCCGTGTACACCAGGCACAGGTCGTTGTAGCAGGGGGGATCCCCGGCCTGGCCGCAATCACCGCCGACGCCGGCGCAGTCCGGGCCTTCGGGATCGCAGGTCCACTCGAGGCACAGCGCCTCGATGGCGCCGAGCGGGCTCTGGTAGTAGAAGCAGGCCTCGTCGTCAGCGGTGGTACAGTCGGCGTCCCCGTTGCAGGAATCACCCGTACCCGCGGCCTCGTCGCAGGTGCCGTAGACGTTCGGGTCGCCCTGGAACATCAGGCCACCGCACAGGAAGCCCTGGGGACAGTCATCGGTGGTCTCGCAGACCGCGCCGCAGAAGGTTTCGCCTCCGCCGGTCAGGCACAGGTCGTTGTAGCAGGTTTTTGACCAGGGTTCCCCGCCCTCTGGGTCGCAGGGCCCCCCGCCGCCGCCGCAATCCTCTCCCACGTAGGAGCAGTCCGGGTCTTCGAGATCGCAGGCCATGGTTGTGCACAGCGACTGCACCCCGTCGGCCGGAGACATGGAGTAGGTGCAGGCCTCGCCATCCGGGCAGTCGGCGTCGCCGTTGCAGGGGGTGGTCGAGCCGTCGAATAACATGCAGGCGCCGGTGGTCTCGTCATCCGTGATGCCCAGCAGCCCGCAGACCATGCCCGCGGAGCAGTCCGCGTTCGCTTCGCACAGCGTAGAGCAAAAGCCTACTTCGTCACCGATGAAAGTGAGGCAAAGGTCGGTGAAGCAGGTGTCCCCGTCCGCACTGCACTCCCCGCCCGGCCCGGCGCAACCGGCGTCGGCCGGGTCGCATTTCCACTCGGTGCAGCCCTTGTTGACCTCGCGGCTGGACGTCAGGTAGTAGTCGCAGATCTCGCCCTGCGGGCAGTCGTCGTTGCCGTCACACTCGGACACCAACTCCGGCATCCAGAGGCACATGCCGATCGTGGCGATGCATTCGTCCACGCACATTCCGGTGGCCGCGTCGCAGTACTTACCGCGCGGGCAGTAGCCGTCTGAGGGTCTCCCCCCGCAACAGTCATCGCCCATGCAGAAGCCGAAGTCGAAGCAGATCATGTCTTCGGGGCAGTCGTTGTCGAGGGTGCAGACGGCAGAGCAGTGGTCGTTGAAGCAGTAGAAGCCGGCGCAACGCTCGGAGGCCGGCAGTTCGTTGGGGTCGGCCTCGCTGTCGCACTCGGAGCCGGTGGGCAGGTCGCCCAGCTTGTTGCACATGCCCTCTAGATCCAGGCCGTCCGCAGTGGTCCAGGGAATGCACACGTCTTCGCCCTCGCAGTCCAGGCTGCTCTCGCAGGGTACTTGATCATCCTTCAGGCAGTAGGTGGCTCCGCCATAGATCGCCTGGCAGGTGAATTCCGTGTCGTCATTATCAGGATCGACGCAGTCGCGGCAGTCGGAATCCGTGACGCAATCGTGGGCGCAGACGGCGTTGGGATCGCCGGCGCCGGTACTCAGGCAGGCCTGGCTGACATGGCAGGCCGAGTCGAGCTGTCCGGCGCAGGAGGAGCCGCACATGCCGGTCCCGTCGCCGCAGTAGTAGGTTGGCTCGATCTTCAGGCAGATGGGGGCGCCTATATCCACGCAGCACATCTCGGCGCCGTCGTCGCTCCTGTTGACGCAGTCGTCGTCGCCCACGCAGTCGCGCTTCGAGCAGTAGCCGCCGTCGCCGAACTTCAGACACCAACCGCTGTTGCACTCGGAACTGCCCGCACACTCCTCGCCGAGTTCCTTCAATATCAAAATGCAGGCCAGTCCATCGGCTGCGTAGCCGTCGTCGCAGATGCAATGCGCCGTGCCCGATGAATCGTCGCAGGTGCCGTGGCCGCTGCAGGTGATGCCTTCACAGGATGTCACTTCGCCCTCCGTCTTGGGGCAACCGGACACGAGCATGGCCAGCACGGCCAGGCAACAGGTCAGCATCAACAGGTTCTTGTTCGTCTTCATGTGCTTATCTCCTTTCGAAAGAAACACAACATGTTCGCTTCAAGCCGAACGACAGTTCATTCTGTTGGGTTCGGGGACTTCTGTCAACCGAAAACCGCCTTTCTATTTCTGTGGAGTTGACATGCTGCGGGCATCGTGGCATCAGATCGTTCCTGAGGAGGGTGAGATGCGAAAGATCATTTTCGTGATCCTGGCCATGGGCCTTTCGGCCCCGGCCGCGGCCGAGGATCCGATCGAGGATCCCGAGTGCCTGTCCGAGATGCCGGCGCCGGACACGCCCTACTACAAGTACCTGAAATCCCGGCTGTTGAAGTGTACCGGGGAGGGCACCAAGCTGGACGCGCCGGTCGAGATGGAGATCGCCGGCCGCAAGTACAGTTACGACGGCGACACCCTGAGCCTGCTGGGCGCTGACCCGGACGGCACGGTCACCCTCGGCGTGCTCGGAGCGGTCAAGGACTTCTCGCGCGAGACCCGCGGGGCGCTGGACTTCTTCCTCAAGCGGTTCGAGAAGGATCAGGTGGACGTCCTGGTGCTGGGCGGGGACCTGGCGGCGACCGAGTTCGAGATCACCCAGGTGGTGCTGTACTGCGCCAAGAAGGGCTGGCTTGTGCTTCCGCTGATCGGCAACACAGAGGGGCGCACCGCATTCAACAGGGCGATGCTGGCGGCGCTCAAGGTGGCGCCCAACATCATCAACTTCGACTTCGTCCGCAAGGTGGACATGGGCGGAGCTGTGCTGGTCAGCCTGCCGGGCTACCTGGATCGCAGGTTCGTCCACCAGTCCGGCGGATGTTCCTACAAGCCCCGGGACGTGGAGAAGTTGACCGCCTATACCGCCGGAGCCAAGGGTCCGGTGGTGCTGGTCTCCCACGGCCCGCCCGCCGGCACGGACAGGAACGGCCTGGACGTGGCGGTCGAGGCTGGCAACGTGGGCGACGCCCGGTTGGCGGGATTCATACGCGAGCAGAAGATTCCTTTCGGCCTGTTCGGGCACATCCTGGAGGCAGGCGGCAGGGCCGTGGACGTGGACGGCAAGCCGGCCCGTGGAGGCGCGTGGCTCGGCGGGTTCTTTCTGAACGTGGGCTCGGCCAATCCGTTGCCCTGGCAGCTCAGCAGCGGCAAGCTGAGCTGCGGAATGGCAGCGCTGGTGAAGATCAAGGACGGGAAGGGCTCGTTCGAGTTTCTTCATCACCGCTGCCGGTAAAGGGCCCACGGCCTTTTCCGTCATGAGCGGCGAGTCGGTGTCCGAAGGCCGGGTTCTGGAACTGGTCATCGACGGGGTCGGCGCCGGGGGCGAGGGGATCGGCCATGCGGGCGGTCGGGCCGTGTTCGTGCCGTTCGCAGCACAGGGCGAGCGGGTGCGAGTGAGAATCGCGCACGTGGGCCGGCGGCGGGTCGTGGCGGACCTGGTCGAGGTGATCGAGGCTTCGGAAGACCGGGTGGAGCCGGCCTGCGAGGTGTTCGGTCGCTGCGGCGGTTGCCAGCTCATGCACTTGAGATATCCCGCCCAGTTGCGACTCAAGCAGACGGTGCTGCGGGACGCGCTGCGCTCGCTGGCAGGGATCGACTGGGAAGGCGACCTGGAGGTGGCCGCGGCCGATCCGGCCCTCGACTACCGCAACCGGGGGCAGTACCCGGTGGCGATCGAGGCGGGCAGGGTGGTGACCGGGTTCTTCGCCCCTCGTTCCCATCGGGTGGTGCCGGTGGAGCGCTGTCCGATCCACCATCCGGAGTTGGACGGGGTGGTTGCCGCCGTGCGCGCCTGGGCGGGCCGCAAGCGGGTGCCGGTCTACGACGAGCACACCCGCCGCGGCTGGTTGCGGCACGTGGTGGTTCGCCGCTCTCACGCGCAAGGCCAGGTCCTGGTCACCCTGGTGGGCGCCGGCGAACGGGGCGGCGGACACGGCGACCTGGTCCGCCTGCTGCGCAAGCGGGTCCGGGGCGTCTGCGGGCTGGTGTTCAACGACAACCCGGCCGCCTCCAACGTCATCCTGGGCAGGAGGAACCGGGTGCTGTGGGGCCGGGGCTGGATCGAGGAGCGCCTGTCGGGCCTGCGCTTTCGGCTGGGGGTCGGCTCCTTCTTCCAGGTCAACACCCCGCAGGCCGGGGTGTTGTTCGACCAGGTGCGCTCGTTTTGCGCCCAGACAGACAGAACAGACAGAACAGACGGAACAGACGGAATAGACGGAATAGACGGACCGCTGGTGGACGCTTACTGCGGGGTAGGAGTGCTGGCGTTGCTGCTGGCCGCCGAGGGGCATGAGGTGATCGGCATCGAGATGCTCGGGTCGGCCGTGGCCGACGCCCGCCGGGCCGCCGGCGACAACGGCCTGAAGGCCGTCTTCAACCACGGCCGGGTCGAGGCGGTGCTGCCCCGCCTCGTGGAGCAGGGCCTGCGGCCGGCCGCCGTGGTGCTGAACCCGCCCCGTAAGGGCTGCGATCCCGAGGTGCTGCGGGCCGTGGCCGCGAGCGGTTGCTCCCGCGTGGCCTACATTAGCTGTCACCCCGGCACCCTGGCCCGCGACCTCGCCCGGCTGTTCGAACATGGCTTCGGGATCGAGCGCCTGTCCGCGGTGGACATGTTCCCCCAGACCGCCCACCTGGAGACCTTCGCCGGCCTGGTCAGAAACTAGGATGCAACCCCATGGTCACCCGCTCGGGCTCGTGATCCCGCGGACAGCCGAGTCGGATCAACAGCCTGCCCGGCAGCACGGCTTCGATCCGGCCGCAGCGCCGGCCCACACCGTCGCCCGAACCGACCAGGTGAGCATGGCCCTGGCGATCCTCCAGGACCGCCTTCGGCCGGCTGCCGGACATCAGCGCGGTGGCGGCCAGGCGCATGTCCGAAAGCCCCTGGCGGGTGGGTCCCGGGCGGGACGACGGGGCGGCCGACTGGTCTGGTGCCGGTCCGAAGCCTAGCTGGTCGGTCCGGCCGCCGGGGCCCTGTAACTCCAGCCGGTCGGGCCGGATGCGCAGCACGCGGCGCCCGTCGCCGAGTTCGTCCCCAGGAGAGACCCAGCGCCATCGTCCCCCGTCGGCCACCAGCGCCATGAGGGACTGCTGATCCTCTATGACCGCCGCCAGTCGATCGTCCCCGGGCCGGTCTCGTTCGATGATTTCGTCCTTGGGACATGCGCTGATCGCATCATCGAGGGAGATCTCTTCCGACTCGGGCAGCAGGAATCCGATCACTTCCCGTTTCACCAGCTTGCGGCCGTTTGCCAGGAGCAGCCCCGAAAGCAGCCGCTGGGCGGACACCCCACGCACGCGCAGGTCCACCGTAGCGGGTATGGGCGCGCAGTCCAGTATCCGTGGCAGGCCAGTCATTCCGGCGATCAACTCGGCCAGGGGCGCGGACTGTGCATACAGGCTGATCGGATCCCCTTTCGCCCCGGGGTCGGGCTCCGGAGGGTCGGTCCCCGTGGGCAGCAGGAGCGCCAGCTTCCGGTCGCCGTGGATCGCGAGCCCTTGCGCCCAGGCCAGCATGCTGGCCACCTGCCGGGCGGAACGCCGCCGCAGCACGGCCGTGAGCTCGACTTTCGGAGCACGCGGCGCAAGCAGCCCGGTCCGGGTCGCGCTGGCTACCAGACGCCAGGCCGCGCTCGGCGGCGCCCGGCGCAATACGAGGTCGACCGGCGCCTCGGCGATGGGATCGGCGTCCGGCGGGCCGGGCGCCAGCGCCTCGGCCCGCACCAGCACCGCTCCGAACCGGCCCTTCTGCAACGGCAGCCTGGCGGCCAGGCGCTCGAGCAGGGCGTCGGCATCGGGTGGATCCTCGTGACCGTCGAGCCGCGGGAGGTTGCGGTCGATCAGGAGGATCTCCGCCCTTGCCAGGCTGGCGGCCACCAGCAGGGCGTCCGCGGCGGCCAGCCCGCTCATGTGGAGGCCCGAGGGAGCCAGCTTGCGGTCCTGCACGCCCATCACCCGCACCTGCCCGGTCTTCACGGGCCGCCTGGACAGGCGGTCCAGGCGGGCATCGACCGCCTCGCCGAAGGCCTTGCGGGCAGCCTCGTCCACGGCCTGTGCGGTGATTTCCAGCCGGCCGCCCTTCCACCGGGCTTGCTGCAACCGCACGCCCTCGGTGTCGAGCAACACGTCCAGCAACGCGAGCAGCCCGGACACATCCCCGAGCTGACGTTGTAGCCACAGCAGGTCGTCGCGCAGCTTTTTCAACTCGCGGTCGCCGGCCCGGGCGTCGAAGGGCCCGGGCGCCAGGTGCCACAGGATGACCCTCAGGTCCACCGGGCGGCCAGGACCTTCGCCTGCGCCGGCGCTCAAGGGGGACTTGCAGGCCAGCCCCCGCCGCCTGGCCTCGCTCAGCCAGCCCAGCACCGCGCCGGCCTGGCCGCGCAGCCTGACAGGAGTCCGCACCAGGTCGCAGCCCGCCAGCCGCCGGGACTGGACCTCTTCGGGACGGATCTCGACCCGCACCCCGGCAAGCCCCAGTTCCTCCGGTCCGTTCCGGGCGGCAAGACTCCGGTGCAGGTTCTCGATCTGCGCCAGCAGCAACTCGCGCTCGTGGGGAGACAAGGAGGGGGGAGCGGACAGCAGCAGGGCGATCGCGAAAATGCGCGGCACGGTTTCCTCCGACCCGAGCCTGGGCCGGAACGCGACCGGTGTCAAGGGTGGACGAAGGGGGCCAGGAAGGGTTTTTTGTTGACCGACTGCGTCAGATCCCGCAGTATTCCCGTAGAGGTCTGTGCTGATCGACCTGAACGGCGGGGGAGAGAGCTGAGGCGATTCGCGTGGAGACTCGTGGACGCAAGGTCCTGCTGCTCGAACAGAACCGGGAATCCAAGAAGGTGGTCAGGCAGGCCCTGGAGGCGGAGGGCTACACCGTCTGGGAAGCCGCCAACGGCCTGCGCCTGGTAAGCCGCCTGCACGTGGATCGACCGGACGTCGTGGTCATGGACACCGACGAGGCCTGGACGGATTGCTTCGACCTGTGTCACTCGCTCAAGACCTCGGATCGGTTCAAGGACGTCCGGGTCGTGCTGATGGCGCACGATGCGGGCTCGGACGAACGGGCGCGGAGCTGCAACTGCGACAAGCTGGTCACGGGCGCCTGCGACATCGACGCCTTGCTGGCCGCCATCAGCGAGGTCCTCGAGAGCCGGAGCCCTCACGACGCGGTCTGAGGCTCGCGCCTTGCATATCTATCGGCCAACAACAAGCACCTCCTGACCCAGAATCTCAAACATGCTCAGAAGCGAGATAAGCCAGGCGAGTGTGGACTCCGCGCCCTGATTGGCATTCGGGCCGTGGGGCTGAAGGCCGTCGCGGCAGCCGCCGGTCTTGAAGTCGTAGACCACGGCGCTCAAGTCGTTTCGCCCGAGGAACCACGTGAGACACCGCCGCGACTCCTCGAGCCACTTCTTGTCGCCGGTCGAGCGGAAGGCCTCCGCACACGCCCCCACGAGCGCCATAATATCAATGGGCTGCTGGTCGAAATTAGCCCGCGCACCATCCCGGATAAGCCAGCCCGAGTTCCCGATGACCGAGAGGTGGCCATCGGGAGCGGCCTGCTGCTCAAGAAGCCATTTGAGGACCTTGAGGCCGGTCTCATGCATCCTGGGCTCCGGAATCCATTGGCCCGAGAGGAGGAGGGCGTGTGGCAGTTTCGCATTAGCGTAAGTCACGGTATTCTCACACCAGGGCCAGTCATCATCCGCGTTGCCGGCGAAGGCCTCATACAGCTTTTCTGCCAGGACGATGCGGAGCCGGCGTACGGCGGCGTCGCCGCTGTATACATCAAGGTACGCGTGTAAGCCGACCAGTATAAAAGCCCATGCCCGCGGAGAGGAGAAGGTCTCGACCTTGCGGAGTGCCTCGAGGAAAAGCCGGGTCGCCATGTCGCGGATGGCGTCATTCAAGGCGTACTGTACCCCGACCCCGAGGCCCCAGATGGCACGGGCCTGCGAGTCCTCGCTTCCGACCTTCTCGATCCAGGTCCGCTCGTATGACATGAAGTTGCGGAACCTTTCTGTCTCGCGGTCGAACGCATGGAAGAGGAACGCGAGATACTTGTGGATAAGCGGGATGATGCTGTCATCCTTGTGCATTGCATGGTACATACTGGTCGCAATGAGCGCCCGGGCGTTGTCGTCCACGCAGTAGCCGTGGTAGCGGTTGGGCGTGGAATAGTTGGCATGCTGAAGGATGCCGGTGTCGTCGGTAAGGGATCTCAAGTGTGCGAGGTTCACCTCCGGCAGCTCGTCGAGAATCTTCGGCGTCCTGGTCTCACCGTGCCGGGGCTTCGGTGAGCTGACGCGGCGCTTGAGCGCGGCCACTGCAAGCTCGAGGTAGTTTCTCGCCACTCCCTTCCACACCATCGGCCGGGCGTACTGGTAGGCCCGCTTGCGCATGGCGTTGCGCTCAAGGTCGTTGGAAAGCAGATCGTTTATCTCTCGAGCCATGGCGCCTGAGTCGACGAAGGGCACCAACCGTCCCCGACCCTCGGACAGAAGCTCCTCGGCATACCAGTACGGGGTGGAGACCACCGCCTTGCCTAAGCCAATGGCGTATGCCAGCGTTCCTGAGGTCACCTGCGCGGGCGAGATGTATGGCGTGACGTATACGTCCGCAGCGCCGAGGTACTGGCAGAGCACCTCCAGGCTGACGAACTGGTTGTGGAAGTGTACATAGTCCTCAAGGCCGAGCTTGTTCACTTTCTGCAAGAGGCCGTGACGGTACGCATCCCCGGTCGCTTTCTTGACGTGCGGGTGAGTGGCGCCGAGTATGATGTACACCGCCTCCGGGTGCTTCGCTACGATTTCAGGCATCGCGTCGATCATATGCTCGATGCCCTTGCCGGGACTCAACAGGCCGAAGGAGAGGATGACCTTTCGATCTTCCACACCGAACTGGTCCTTATGGAAGCTCGGGTCGACGAAAGCAACGTCCGGGATGCCGTGCGGGATAAACGTTATCTGCGAATCGGGTATCCCGAATGTATCATGTAGGATGTTTCGGGCCTTGTCGCTCATGACGACGAGCCGCTCGGAGTATCTGGCGAGCTCGCGGATGATGACGCGGTGCTCATCCGACGGCTCGGTAAGCGCGGTGTGCAGCGTCGTCAGGACCGGCATCCTGAGGCTTTTCAGGAGGTGGAGTATATGAGCGCCCTGCTTGCCTCCGAAGATGCCGAACTCATGCTGAAGGATGACGACATCAAACTGGTTGACGTTGATAAAGTCTGCGGCGCGGAGGTAGTCGGACTGGACGTTCGCACGGAGTTGGAACTTGACCCGATCCGGGTAGGTGTATCCGCCCACGATATCGTCCATGGCGAGCGCAAGGATTTCGCCCTGGTTCCTAAGCTCCTCGCTCAGCGCGTTGCAGAGGTCGGTCGTGAAAGTGGCAATGCCGCACAGCCGCGGCAGGTAGTTGCCGATCACGGCGACGGAATTCAACTCGTATTTCTTCTTGTTGCCAGACATAAAGTCGTTTACCTCTGGGGTTATGAGTACGCTTAGAACTCCGGGCGGATGTAGACCTGCTTCCCCTCGCGGACCTTGCGGTTCGCCAGTTGGTACGCATCGAGGTATTGCCTTGCAACCACCTCCCAGCTGACCGTCTCATCAAGATACTTCTTCAGGTTTTCGCCCAGCTGCATGCGCAAGGCCTCGTCAGTTGCGAGCCTGATAACCTTTTTTCGAAGCCCCTCCTTGTGGGTGAAGAGGAGCCCCCCTTCGCTTTCCACTGTCTGCGAGGTGAGGCCCTCCATCGGGGCGGTGGAGATGTACGGCTTGTTGAGAGCGATGATCCTCGCAAGCGTCCCCGACTGGGTCTCGTCCAGGCTTGGCAGGACGATGAAGTCGCAGACTGCCATCACCTTGTAGTATATCTCTCCGCGCGGCACGAACTCGAAGTATCTGGCCATGCCCTCGGACTCGAGGAGCTTGATCTCGCTCACGTACTTTTCGTAGTCCGACTTATGGTTCGGGTCACGCATCGAGCCGGCGGCGAAGAGGAACCACTCCTCCCCCGTCTCTTCCCTTATCTCGTGGTAGATGTCCTCCCACATGCTCGTGAGTATGTCCCAGCGCTTGTTCGACTGTATCCACCCGACAAGGCCGATGATGTGCTTGCCAACGAACTCGCCAAGTCCGAGCTCGCGCTTGAGATCGTCGGTCTCGTCGATCCCCCAGCGGAAATCGGACCGGGCGCCGTGCGGGACGATCATAATGTTCTCGGGGACCTCCCAGCCCCTGCCGTCGAAGGTCCAGCGCAGGCGCCACTTCTGGTAATGGCACTTGAAAAGAAGCACAGAGCACTTCGCGGCAAGCTCCTTGACAAAGAGCTCCTCGTGGTCCTTCATCCTGCCGTGGATAGTGTGTGGCTCGACCAGGGTCGGGTAATCGCCGAGCAGGTCGAGCATTTTCAGAAATCCGCGGTTACCGTCGCCCTCGCTTTTCTCGTTGACGTAATTATAGAGACCGTACTCATGTTCAATGTGGATGACCTCGGGGTCGAGCTCCTTGATCGTCTCGACGACCGGGACGTACCAATCCTCGCGACTCATGTCGATGATTGGTTTGACGAACTCGCCCTCGCCGTCGGTATGAGAAATAACATAGGCCGGGCGCGTGGGATCAGCCTTGCGGATGGACTCCAAGGCCTCCTCGGCGAACGTTGCGATGCCGCACAGGCGCGGCGGCCAGCTTGAAATCATCACGATAGGGCGCATGCCGGTTCTCCTTGATTTGCCCATATTAAATCGGCGGCCTTGACCGGTCAAGACATTTTCTCGAGTATGTGCTCGTATACTTTGAAGTACTTGTCCGCCATGCGGCCGACGGTGAAGCGTTCCTCGACCACCTCGCGGCAACGGGCGCGGTCGATATGTCCCACTTCCGCTACGGCGCGTGCGGCCTCTTCCAGGTTGGAAACCAGAAGGCCGTTTACGCCGTTTTCAATCAGCTCCGGCATGCTGCCGCGGTTCATGGCAATTACCGGCGTGCCGCAGGCCATCGATTCGACAACGGAGAGCCCGAAAGGCTCCTCGAAGTTGATCGGATGCAGCAGCGCATAAGCATTGCCCAAGAGCTCGTCGCGCCGCCCGGGGCCCGCGCTGCCGACGTAGGTGATGCTCTCGCCATCTATGTGCGGTTCCACCCATTGCTCGAAATACTCCCGGTCCTGGATTATACCGGCGATGACGAGCTTCCGGCCGGCATGTTTTGCGATCTCTATCGCCTCCTTAGCGCCCTTGTCGTTGTGGATTCTACCGAAGAACAGGAGGTAGTCGCCGCCCTTATCGCAAAAGGTGAAGTCATCAAGGTCGATACCGTGGTGGATTGTGGCGATGTAATCCAGCTCAGGCGAGCGGTCCGCATCGCTGATGGAGACGTAAAAGACCTTGCCGTTGTACTTTCTGTACACGGGCAGGATCTTCGGCGACGAGAAGCCGTGGATTGTCGTCAGTACCGGCGTGCTCACAAGGCCGGAGTACGTTAGCGGCAGGAAGTCGAAGCTGTTGTGGATCAGGTCGAACTCTTCGGCATGTTCGAAGACCTCGGAGATGTGCAGGCACTCCCATACCTTGGGGTCGATGGACTCGTCTTCCTCGTAGGGCCGCTTGCAGACGGCGTGGAGCCTGGCGCGCGTTCTCGAGTCGGCGGATGCAAACAGGGTAACGTCCACGTCCCTTTCCACGAGGGCTTCGGTCAAGAGCGACACGAAGCGCTCCCACGGCCCATAGTGGTGCGGCGGTGTCCTCCATGCGACTGGTGAAAGCATCGCAATCCGCATGAGTTACTCCCCTCAGTCCCTCTCAGCGAACTTCGAATTTGGCTGGGCCAGAGGCGACCGACAGGCCGGGCCGGGTGGTGGAGTGTATGGTGGCGGGGGCCAGGGTGACCTGGCCGGAACGGACACCTTCGATCCGGACGGCCAGTTGGTGGATCCTGCCGCCGGCGATCAGGATGGCCAGTCGATCCGGCCGGGTTTCAACCGCCAGCACGCCAGGGAGTTTGCTGAGCGCATCCACCGAAGCCTTCTCGGCCGCAGCGTTGGACGGCAGCGGGGCGATGAGCCGCAGGGTCTCTTTGGAAGCCGATGCGTCGATCGACAACTTCATCAGGGCGAGCTCACCCAGACCGAGGGTTTGGCGACCGAGCTTGCGGGCCAGCTTAGGGGCGTTCTTCCATTCCGGGGCGCTCGCCACGGCGTCGGTCTTCCAGCGACGGATGATCAGACGCACCGGGGCCGTCAGACGTCCATCGTAGCGTACCTTCAGTTCGTTCGGGCCCTGCTTGAGCAACGAGCCGAAGGCCAGGTGGCGCAGGCGGATGGCCGACAGGTATGGGTCCTTGGGGTCGATCTTGACCCGGGCGATCTCGCTCTGGCCCAGGCGCACCGAGACGCTGGACGGGACCTCCCGGCGCGGTGGGGGCAGGAAGGTGAACGCCCGCAGGGCTTCGGCGGTGCCGAAGGGACAGTGCCACCTGCCCCACTCGGATCGGGTGGACAGTAGGTACATCAGCCCGGCCCGGATTTCGCCCTCGAAAGCCCGACGGTCCAGGCGGGACAATAGCTCCAGGCCGGTGACGGTGGCTTCGATGGTGCCCCCGTAGGCGTGGAACCAGGAGGGTTCCCAGTGGGTGGTCTTGCGCATCTCGACCAGCTTTCGGGCGGCGCGCATCAGGCGTTTCTTGGCCGGTCCGCGCAGCAGCTTGCCCTTTTTACGAGAGCGTTCGAGGGACAACAGGCCGTGGGCGGCCTCGGCCGCGGTGAGTGGATCGTCGGGACCGTCGTCCAAGTACTTGGCGAAGCGACCGGACAGCTCTTCGATGAAGGCCCGATCCGCGCCCAGCTTCTGAACCCGGGCGGCTTCGGCCAGCGCCCTGAACACCTGGGCACCAATCTGCAGCCGCACTTTTTCGGTGGAGCCCTCCCAGAAGGAGATGGCCTCGACGCTCCACAAACCGTCCTTCTTCCGCTGGGTTTTGAGGTAGGCCACCGCGCGCAGGATCAGCGGGCCGGGCACGGCGATGTCGGCATCGCGAAGCGCGGCCATGACCTTGAGGGCCCAGGCGGAGGCCAGCACTTCTGATCGGGATCCGCTGCGCCACCAGAAGGTGCCACCGTCCGGGTTCATGGCGTTGGGCAGCCAGGCGGCCACCTGCTCCAGGTAGCGCCGGATTTTTTTGCGCAGCGGGTGGTTGGGCTTGTGGCGCGCCAGGTAGTGTTCCAGGTGGGCGGCTGCGAGCGGGGTGGCCAGGTGGCTGTCGGCCCACCAGACGCTGCCTTCGAGAAGGTCTTCGATCTGCTGCAGGGCCGGCACTACCGTGGGGAAGGCCACTTCCAGGTGTGCTTCTATGTATTCACCTCTGGACTTGTCGATGGTCACCGAATAGGGCTTGCGTTTTTCGAGGGTGGCCAGGATCTCTTCCAAGGCACCCGGACCACGCGGCCGCACGGCGAGGGTTCGCCGTTCGCTATCGCCTCGCTCACCCGCCTGGGCGGTGACGGTGTAGCGCACCTGTCCGGGTCGGTCGGCTGATATGGCAAACCGGGCTGCGGCGGAGCCACTGGCGGGGACCTCAATTTTCCGGCTGGCCGGCTCGATGGTCAGGCCGGTGGCTTCGATGGACACCAGGACGCTCAGAGGCTTTCCGGTGGTGTTGTTGACCAGGACGCCTGCCTCGATGCGATCGCCGGCCACCAGGCTGCGCGGCAGGTCAGAGCGCACGAACAGGGGCTGGCTGACCTTGATTCCTCGGCGGAGCAGGCCCAGCCCCCCGCGCTTGTCCGAGGCCATCACGATCAACTCTTGCTCGGTCAGCGCTTCGGGCAACTTGAATGTCAGCGACGCCTTGCCGCCGCGGGTCGCGATTCTGGGTTCCCAGACGGCGGTGGCCGGCAGGTCGGTGCGGATGACGATCTGCGGCGCCTGGGGCGTCTGGGGCTGCCGACCTTTGGTGGCGTCTCGGAGCACGATTCTGTGTTTGCTCACCTTGACCTTTTTGGCACTTTTAGCGGGCGCGGATTTGGCCATCTCGGCCATGGGCGCCCCGTCGAAGTCATCGGCCGCCTCGGTAGGCGCCATGCTCATGCTGGGCTTGGCCATGCCCACAGACCGCCTGCGGGAGGGTCTGTGCAGCCGGCTGCCCTTGCGGAAGCCGAATGGCGGCAGGGCGATGTCGTATTGGTCGGGACCCCAGTTGCGGGTGACCACCGGCCAGGTCAGGATGTCGGATCCGGTGGTGGACAGCACCTTCAGGGTGGGGTTGTAGAAACGATCCATGGGGGTCTTTTCCAGCGGGTCCATCAGGCTGAGCACGGCCCGGTCGACCACCATCACCCCCAGCAACGCGTTGGCCGGCCTGCCCTGTGCGGTGCGCACCGAAAAGTGCGCCCGGATTTCCGTGCGCGGCGCGGCCTGATCGGGCAATCCGTCCAGGTGGATCTTCAGCTCCTTGTCCGGGTGGGCGGTCAGGCTCAAGCCCTCGGTGAGCAACCCCACCGTGGACGGCCGACGGCGCTTCTTGCTGTCAGCTGGTCTTTTGCCGGCCACGTACAGGGTCACCAGCATCGAACCCCAGGCCGGCGCGCGGAAGTGACCCCTGGCCACATACCTGCCACGTTTGCGGCGGATGGGGATTTTGAAAGCGCCCACGATGGTCCCCGAGTAGTCGACCACATCCCCGTGGACCACCCGCTCGACCGGGATGAATCCCTCGTCGAAGGTGATCGCGAGGGGGGTGCGCCGGTGTTCCCTGACCACCGGCTTGGGCAGCTCGGCCTTCATGGGTTTGGACGCCATGAAGGGGATCTGGCGGGTCAACAGCGGCTGGGGCACGTCGGCTGCCCGGACCGTGACCCGAATGGCGTGGTCGGGCATGGGGAAGCGGAAGACGGCCACTCCGCCATCATCCGTGGTGGCCGTGAGCGCGATCTTGCCGGAGTCGCCCTCGAGACTGATCTTTTTCTGACGCACCGGTACCCCGTCCGGGTCCACCAGGCGCACCGACAGGTTGACCGTCTCGTCCCGGGTGTAGACGTCCTTGTCCAGGTCCGCCACCGCCACATAAGGTCTTTTGGCGTACAGGATGTCCCGTTTGATCTCGTCCGATCGTCCGAATTCGTCCTTGGCCCTGAGAACCACCCGGAACCGGGCCCGGTCGGGAACCGCCTTGCGGATGGGATCCAGGGGAAGGGCGAATCGCAGGGTCTTTCCCTTGACGATGGGCAGGCTGGTGGCGAACAGCTCCTGTCCGGACCACAGCGCTTTGGCCTCGAGGGTTCCCTTTGCCGGCGCACCGCCGGTGAAGTAGGCCAGCTCCACTTCCACCCGTAGATCCCCGGTGGTCGGCGCGATGAAACGCGGCAGGTTATGGCGGATGGAGATGGCCGGGGTGCGAAAGCGCTCGACCCGGAGCCGGGCGGTTTCCTCGGCCCCTTTGTAGCGGATCACCAGTTGGTAGTTTCCCTCGGGCGCATCCTCGGGTACCCGCAGGCGGGTGGCGGCCACGCCGAAGGCGTCGGTCTGCATGGCACCGCCGGTCACCGGCCGTCCGTCGGGCCCGTGCAGGCCCACCTCCACCTCGGCTTTGGTGATGGGCCGAAATTCGCCTCGCAGTCGCCAGGCCAGAGAGCGAACCAGCACCTCCTCGCCCGGGCGGTAGACGCCCCGGTCGGTGTAGGCGAACAGGTTGGCGCTTTGGAAGGACTCGGTCCGGCGGTAGGCCTCCATGGAGACCCGGCCCGAGGCGGATTCGCCCCGGATCTCGGCCTTGACCCGCAGGCTGAAACGACCGCGCGGACGGTGGGAGAAGATCAGGGTGCCATCCTGGTCGGTGGTGCCCACCAGTGACTTGCCGGCGTACACCTCGGCGCCTGCCACCGGTGAAAAGCCGGTGGTGTAGACCACCACCTGGACCTTGGTCCTGTTGCCCTGCCAGACCTCGTAGGGCGAATCGGTCACCAGAAGAAGCGGTCTGTCAGCCGCGGCCGGCAGGCAGTACAGCCACACGGCCAGAAGTGCGACGCCGGAAAGGAGTCGGTGCATACCAGTCCTCCCTGTGGATTGGATTTCCATTGAGGGATTATACGCGCACGGAGAAAAAAAGTCTCTCAGGCAGGGCTGGCTGGCTTCGATCCTAGCGCAAGGTGATCACGGCCCTGGCGGTTCGTTTTATCTCGTCCCAGTCCATCAGCATGGGGGCGTACTCGCCTTTCCTCCACAGCTCGAACTGGTCGGCGTAGTGCGGGGAGCCGGGCCAGCCCGAGGCGCCGGTGTCGATGATCCACAGGCCGTGATCCATGTCCGCCAGGTCGACGATCATGCGGAAGACGGGACCGGCCACTACCCGGAAGGGGTGCTTTTCATCTCCCAGGTCGACGTGCGACTTCCAGACCGCGTCGGGACCGCCGGAAGCCTCGATCCTAAGCAGGTTGAAGGCCTCGAGCTTCGAGCCGAAGGCGTGGCGGGACTGCTGGTCGTGCAGCGCGCCCCAGCGCCAGCCTTCCGGCTCGGAGCCCTGGGTCTCGCGCAGGAATTGCACGGCCCGGCGGAAGGCCGCGCGGACCGCGTCCGCGCGCTTCTCGATCTTTTCGGTGGCGCGGTCGTCCCAGACCGGGTGATCGGGATCGACGAACCACAGGTCGGCGGCGTTGGTGAAGTAGCGCTGGGAGAGCAGGTAGGAAAGGCTCGGCTCGTCCACCTCGTCGGCCATGGCGGCGATTATGGCCTGGCGGTAGGTGAGGAAGAAGACGGCCGCGGCGGGCGAGTCGCTGCGGGCGGCGTGGTCCCAGGAGCGCAGCAGCCGCAGGGCCGGCTCCTCCCGCGGCAGGTATCCGCGCAGGCCGGCGAGGTCATCGAGGTCGGAGATGATGTGCGGGAGCAGCAGCCGGGCGCGGTGGAGGACCACGTCGGCCTGCATGCGCCGCATGTCCGCGACCGTGTGGGTCTGCTTTTCGGAGATCATCTCGACGATGCGGTCCAGCCTGTAGGACGGGGCCGAGTCCACCTGCAGGAACACGTCGCCCCGGGCCGGGTCGTACATCAGGTTGTTGCCGTGGGCGAAGAAGCCGTCCGCGCCCGAGGTGAACAGCGGCATGTCCTCGGGCGGCACCCGTCCGTTCCAGTCGTAGGCCGCAAGCCAGGCCGGGGCGGGGAATGTGCCCCGGTGGCCGCGGCGCACCGGCAGCCTGCCGGTGAGAAACAGGGCGATGGTTCCGCGGGAGTCGGCCGCCATGACCGAGTTGACCGGCGAGACCATGCCCGAAAGAGCCCGCCTGAGCTCGGCCACGTTCCCGGCCCGGTTGGCCCTCGACAGCGAGCCGATCGAAGCGCCGGCGCCGGTCGAGTCCCAACGCAGGCTTACAAGGGGCGCCCACGCGGGCAGCAGGCCGGGGTAGAGGTCGTTGACCAGCGGGCCGCGTGGTGTGCTGCGCTGCGTAGAGTGCTTCTCGAGCATCGCGTCGCCGTCGCGCACTCTCACGACGATCGTCTCCGTGCGCAGAGGCTCGGGCCCGTCGGGCCCCAGCACCCGAGAGGGATCGGCGGGGTCCGTCATCTCGATGTACAGGTCGGTAACGTCGGCCACGGCCGAGGTCATGCCCCAGGCCACCTTGCGGTTGTGGCCGATCAGCACGTAGGGCAGGCCCGGGGCGGTCGTCCCGATGACGTCCAGTCCCGGGCTGCGCAGGTGCTGCTGGAACATCAGCGACGGCAGGGTGTGCGACATGTGCGGATCGTTGGCCAGGATCGGCTTGCCCGACGCCGTGCGGGCGCCGCCCAGCACCCAGGCGTTCGACGCCGCCCCGAAGGCCGAAAGGCGGGCCGCCGACCCGCGGGCGGCGATAGTCGCGCCCGGCCGCCCGGGCAGGGCCGCTCGCCCCTTGAAAATCTCCCGCAGCTCGGGCGCCACGGCCGGGAGGAGTTCCCTGGGCGCGCCCCCGGCCTCGTGGCTGGTGCCGCCCGGCCAGGGCTCGTTGGGGTAGATCCTCTGGGCGCGATCCAGGCCCGTGTGCAACGCGATCACGAGACGGGACAGCTCTTGACGCCAGTTGTGGGTGATGCTCCAGCCGATCAGCCTGCCCAGGGCGAAGGAATCGGCGATCGTCCAGGGCTCTGGCTCCACGCCGAGCAGGCGGTACTCCACCGGCTCGTGGCGCGCGAGGGCCGCGTTGACCCCGGCGACGTAGGCCTGCATGCGTTCGCGGTCGCCGGGACCAAGCGATCGGGCGTCCCCTTCTGCGAGCTGCTCGAACCCCCAGCCGCGCATGGTCGCGTCCAGCTGAACCGAGTTTCCGAACTGCATCGCCTGCTCGCCCGTGAGCTCGCTGAGCCGGCCACGGGCGAAGCGTCTCAGCGCGTCCATCTGGAAGAACCGGTCGCGGCCGTGGACGTAGCCGACCGCCCGCAGCAGGTCTTCTTCGCTGGCCGCGTCGATGTGCGCCACCCCGAAGGCGTCCAGGTAGACCGCAACCGGTTCGCCCAGGCCGGGCAGGTCGACGGTCTCGGTCTCGTCGGCGGGATGGTCGGGCGCGATCCGATAGCCCAGGTACGACACGGCCGCGCAGCCGCAGAACAGGAGCCCGAGCGCGGTGGCCCCGGCCAGCGCCCGGCCGGTCTTCGCAATCGTTCGCTCGTTCAATACGATCTCCCCGTCGAATTCCCCGTCAGGCCAGCAACCACGCCAGGCCAATGCCGAGGTAGTTGCCCACCGCATACCCCACCAGGCCGCTGGCCAGCCCGGAGAAGAGGATCTCGCGATTCTTCATGGAAACCGCCACCGGTCCCACCATGTGGGGGCCGAAGATCGCGGCCGTGGAGGTAATGATGACCGTGTCGCGGTCGATGCGGAAGGCGATGGCCAGCAGGAAATGGATCGCCACCGCCCCGCAGATCACCACGGCCGTAAACCCGAAGGCTGCCGATGAGGAGGAGAACAGCTCGGAGAAATCCGTGGTGAACCCCATGGCCACGCAGAACACCAGCAGCAGGAACTGCCCCATGTCCTGGGTGCCGGGCAGGGCCCGGACCCGCTTGACGGTGGACGCGGCCACCGCTCCGGTGGTGATTACCAGGACGGCCACCGCGTCCTCGGTTCCCTCGCCGAAGAGCAGGCTGACGCCAACTGCGGCCGCCACGATCAGGGCGGTCAGGCCGAGGCTGAGCCCGATCGACTTCAGCGGGGGCGGGCGCTTTTTTCCGTGTTGCTCGTCGCCCCGGTCCGCGGCAGAAGCGGACGGAGGCGTGACCGGCAGCACCCGGCCCAGCAGTCGCCCGGCCAGGGTCAGGATGAACAGCAGGTATACGAAAGAGACCACCATGTCGGCCGCGTTGAGCAGGATGAAGGTCTCCGACTCGACCTGCAGCGCGGTGCCGATGGCGGCCATGTTCGGGGTCCCGCCGGTGTAGACGCCCACCAGCATGCCGGCCACCTCGGCGCTCTGGTCCAGGCTCGAGCGGAACATGAAATGGGCCGCGGCGCTGGCAAGCATGACCGAGATCATGCAAAAGAAGAAGGACACCACAGTGCTCCTGGCCAGCCGCAGCCAGGCGATGATGTCGACCGAGAACAGCAGCAGCGGGATGGCCAGCGCCACGGTGACGCTGCAGGTGGTCAGGGCGACCGGGTTCGAGAATTCGATCCAGGGCTGGTTGCCGAACAGGATGCCCACGCCGTAGCAGACCACGACCGGACTCAGGAAACGCACGATCCGCGAGCGGTCCCCGATCCACAGCACGACCACCGGCATCAGGATGGACAGGGCGATCTGCAGCGAGGCGACGGCGGCGCTCATTACTCCACACGCAGGGTGCGCGGCGCCGGGTTGTAGATCTCTGCACTGGTGGTCACGTCCAGGCTGGTGATTCCGGGGGTGAGCCCGCCGGTGACCAGCAGCGTGCCGTCCAGGAGTTCGGTGACCGCGTGGCCGGCGCGCGGCTCCATCATGGATACCGAGATGGAGTCGATCTGCTTCACCTCGAACTTCAGATCCGCGGGCGAGAAGAACTCGACCAATTCCGTTATCTGGAACTCCTGATCGGTGGCGTCGAAGAAAGTCAGCCCGCCGGCCACCAGAACCTCGTTCTCCGTAAGCGAACTGGACAGCGTCGTGGCGGAGTGGAAGGCCCGGGGATAATTCATTTTCTCGCCCGCGATTTCCACGAAGGACTCCTGCTCGGCGGTCAGTTCGAGCACCCGGAAGGAGTTGATAATGCGCACCCGGTCGGTCAGGGTACCGGGCGGGTCGTACTCCTCATCCACGATCATGCCGCCGCAGGTCAGCACCAAGTTCTCGCCCACCTGCGCCGCCGCGGCGTAGAAGGCCGGGTCTCCCTGGCTGGACTCGGCGTTGGTGACGAAGAGGGGCGTCTGCATGAACGGTTGGTTCTCGATCTCGCGGAGGATCTCCGCAAAAAAGTCCGGACTGGGACCATTTGCGTGGTTGCCGCCCCAGATCAGGAACGACCTGGTGCCGAAGGGCGCGACCGCCATGCCCTGGCGGGCCGCGTAGGACGCTTCGAGGATGTTCTCGAAGCTGTTGGAGCCGAACAGGTAGCGACCGATGGAGTCCAGCGGCAGGTTGGTCGCGGGGATGATGCCCCCCACCAGCAGGACGTCCCCGTTGGAAAACGGGATCGCGGAGTGATCGGCCCGGGGAGAGATGCGCGTCATCGGGACCTCTTCGATCGACTTGGCCAGCGGGTCGATCAGCCCGGCCGATGCGCCGGCCCGGCCGTCGTCGCTGGCGTCCACCTGGATCACCGGTCGGAAGATGTTGTCGACGCCGGCGAAAGAAACCCGCCAGGCGGCCTTGCCGGCACCCCCGGCGACCAGCACCTTGCCGTCGGGAAGCAGGGTGGCGGTGTGCAGGCCGCGGGCGAACTTGAGCTCCATGCCGCTTCCGGGTTCGAACTCGCCCGTGGACGGGTCGTAGATATCGATCGAGCTGGTGGCGCTCAGGATGTGACAGTTCGCGCCCGTCCCGTCCGTGCACGGCTGGCTATCGCTCAGGTTGGAGAACCCTCCGGTGATCAGCACCCGGCCGTCGGGCAGCAGGGTGGAGGTGTGGAACGCGCGCTTGATGCTCATCGGGTTGCGCACCGGGGTGAAGTCGCCGCAGACCGAGATGTACATGCTGACCTGGGTGGTCTTCTCCGTCTTCACCTCGACGCCCGAGACGTTGCCGCACCAGCGCACCTCGTAGTCCCTGCCCACGTCGTAGCCCTGGAAGGTCACGGTCCGGTCGTCGCCCGGCTTCAGACCGCCCAGCTTGGCGCCGGTCGGGTTGTCGGCCCGGTTGAAGTTTTCGCACTTGGAGTTTTTCATGTTCTCGGCCGAGACGCAGATGCGGTAGTCGGTGATGTCGTCCGGAGCCTCGCCCTCTGGGGGCGGGTTGGTCCGCAGTCCGTCCACCGTGGTCGAGGCGTTGTAGTGGATCTTCAGCGCCAGATGGCCCTTGCCGTCGTCCATGCCGCAAGCGGCCACCGCCATGCCCGTGTACAGGACCGCCGGAAGAAGTAGTTTTTCGAAGGGCTTCATCGCTCTCCCCATCATGGAACGGGAACCGCAACGCCATTGGAAAATGTGAGCTGGTAGTTCTCGCAGGTCTCGACCTGACCGTCGCCGGCGTGGACGCGGACGTAGAAGGTCCTGGTCTCATCGGTGCAGATGTTGAACCCCTCCACGCTGGACTCCTCGTCCTGTCCGTAGCATTCGCACTGCCCGACCGGTTGACCGCCCAGGATCTCGTTGTAGTCGTAGTAGAAGTTGTAGGCGTCGTCCTCCCGGCAATCGAGATCCTCGTCGGTGCAGCTGTCCACGTACACGTCCAGCAACAGGCCGGCCGGGTTCTGGTCGAAGCGCAGCGCGAAGTGGAAGCTGTCGCAGCTGTCGTCGAGGTCCTCGGCCAGGTTGTCGATGGCGGTGACCTTGTACCAGTCCTCGTCGCCCGGCGGCCACAGGTTGCCGACCACGGTCGTCCGGCTGCCGCCTACGACGTTGTCCGGCAGGCCGCCCAGTTCCTGGGCCAGGGCGCAGGAATCCGGAGCGATGTCGGCCTCGAGGCCCTCGTCGGTCAGCCCGTCGCAGTCGTTGTCCAGGGTGTCGCAGACCTCGCCCAAGGACTGGTCGTTGCTGCCGCCGGGCATGCTGTCGCAGCGCACGTCCAGGTCGGCGGCGCATTCGATCCGGCCCGCGCCGCATTCGCCCTGACCGACGCACGGCGCGTCCAGGTTGAAGCCGTCGTCGGTGACGCCGTCGCAGTCGTCGTCCTGGCCGTCGCAGATCTCGGCTCTGGGCAACTCCCCGTTGTGGCAGCCGCTCCACAGGCCGGCCTCGCAGGTCTGGACGCCCACGGCGCAGTTGCCTTCATCGATCCCGCAGGGGAACTCGTCGCCGTCGGCGCAGGGGCAGACCTCGTCGGTCAGCCCGTCGCAGTCGTTGTCCAGGCTGTCGCACAGCTCGGGCTGCGGGCCGGTTCCGGGGCAGGTGTCCCAACTGCCGCCGGTGCAGTTCTGCAACCCGACGGTGCACTCGCCGAGGTCGGTGCTGCAAGCCTGGACCTCGTTGTCCTGGCAATCGGGACAACCCTCGTCGGTCAGCCCGTCGCAGTTGTTGTCCAGCCCGTCGCAGTACTCGTGCGCCCCGGGGAAGATCTCCGGGTTGAAGTCGTCGCAATCCTCGCCCACCGGAGAGCCGTCGCCGTCCTTGTCGTCGGGATTGCCGAAGGGCACGCATTGGCCCTGGAAGCAGGTTTCGAACTCCTCGGTGCAGGCCGGGTTGCAGTCGTCGCTCGAGCCTTCGACGCAGGTGTTGTTCTCGCACACCAGTGATCCGGCGCAGTCCCCATTGGTCTCGCAGTAGTCGTCCCGGCCCGCCTTGTCGCTGCCGCAGTGCGGCAGCACGATGCAGAAAGCCGTCACCACGGCGAGGGCGATGAGCAGATTGCGTTTCACGGCATCATCTCCACTCCCGATTCTTTCCGATCCGTGAATATGCTAGCACGCCATCCGAGTGTGTGGCAAGTTGTCTGAACCTCCTTGACAACCTCATTGATCGTCCATTGTGTTGTGGAATACTGTGGAATACTGTGGAATGCGATGCCCGGGTGCGGCGCCAGGGGTCGGAGGGCCGATGGGATTACTGGATCAGATCGATTCCCCCATGGATCTTCGACGCTTGCCCGAGGAGCAACTGCCGGCGTTGTGCCGGGAAGTCCGCGCGCGGATCATCGAGGTGGTCTCCCGCAACGGCGGCCACCTGGCCTCCTCGCTCGGGGTGGTGGAACTGACAGTGGCGCTGCACTACGTGTTCGAGTCCCCCGTGGATCCGATCATCTGGGACGTGGGCAACCAGGCCTATGCCCACAAGTTGTTGACCGGCCGGCGGGATGCGTTCCAGACGGTGCGCCGTTCGAGGGGAGTGAGCGGCTTCACCCTCCGGACCGAGAGCGAGCACGACCAGTTCGGCGCGGGGCACGCCTCGACCAGCATCAGCGCCGCGCTGGGGATCGCCGAGGGCAAGCGCCTGAAGGGTGAGAAAGGACGGGTGGTGGCGGTCATCGGCGACGGCGGCATGACCGGCGGACTGGCCTTCGAGGGGCTCAACCACGCCGGTTCGCTGGAGAGGGACCTGGTGGTGATCCTCAACGACAACGGCATGTTCATTTCCGATCACGTCGGCGCCTTGAGCAACTGGTTCTCCCAGAAGCTGACCGGTCGCGGCTTCAACCTGCTGCGCCGGCGCATCAAGGACCTGCTGACCGGGTTTCCGCGCTGGGGCGACGTGATGCTGAACTGGATCCGGCGGGGGGTGGAGGGCACCAAGGCGCTGCTGACCCCGGGGATCCTGTTCGAGGGCCTCAACTTCCAGTACGTCGGGCCGGTCGACGGCCACGACCTGCCGGCCCTGCTCACCTCCCTGCGCAACGTCAAGATGCTCGATGGTCCGGTGCTGGTGCACGTGCGGACCGTGAAGGGCCGCGGCCTGTCGTGCGCCGAGGACGATCCCAGCAAGTTCCACGGCGTCTCGCCGGCCCGTCACGATGCCGGCCCGGCCGCTCGATCCCGGGAAAGCGACACTCCTGCACCGCGGAGCTACACCTCGGTCTTCTCCGAAGCGCTCGTGCAACTGGCCGCCGAAGATGATCGCGTAGTGGCCATCACCGCCGCCATGCCCGACGGGACCGGCCTGAGCGCGTTCGCCAAGCGGTTCCCGGATCGCTTCTACGACGTGGGCATCGCCGAGGAACACGCGGTCACCTTCGCGGCCGGGCTGGCCTGCGAGGGTTTCCGGCCCGTGGTGGCCATCTACTCCACCTTCCTGCAGCGCTCCTTCGACCAGATCCTGCACGACGTCTGCCTGCAGAACCTGCCGGTGATCTTCGTCCTGGACCGGGCCGGGATCGTGGGCGAGGACGGACCCACCCACCACGGCCTTTTCGATCTGAGCTACCTGACCTGCATCCCCAACATGACCGTCATGGCCCCGGCCGACGAGGCCGAGCTGGTCGACATGCTGCACGCCTGCATGCAGGTGAAAGGTCCGGTGGCCGTCCGCTACCCGCGCGGCGCCGGCGCCGGAGCCGAGCCCGGCCCGAATCCGCGCCCGCTCGCGCCGGGGCGCGGCAGGCTGGTCGTCGACCCGGCCGGCGAACCGGATCTGGCCATCTTGACCATCGGGACCATGCTGGCCCCGGCCGTCGAGGCCGCCAGGCGACTGTCCGAGCGCGACGGGCTGCGCGTCGCCGTGGCCGACGCCCGCTTCGCCAAGCCGCTCGACCGCGAGCTGATACTGCGCCTGGCAAAGGACGCGGGCCGGCTGTTGACGGTCGAGGAGAACGTCGTGGCGGGCGGGTTCGGCCAGGCGGTCTGCGCCCTGGTGCAAGCCTGTGGAAATCCGGCCCGGGTGATCAGCCTGGGAATTCCCGATCGGTTCGTCCCCCACGGAACCCCGGCCGGTCTGCGGGCCGAGATGGGCCTTGACGCCGGCGGCATCGCCCGCGCGGCCGCCCGGCTGTGCGGGCTGGGCTCGGGCGAGGCCGGCCGCAGCGCATGAAAGTCTGACCGTGTCGCGCTCGAAGCCCGAAACGACTGGAAATACTGGAAATACCAGAGTGGATCAGCTGCTGGTCGAACGGGGCCTGGCCCCAAGCCGCGCCCGCGCGGCTGCCCTGATCCTGGCCGGCAGGGTCGTGGTCGGCGACAACCGGGTGGACAAGCCCGGCACCCGGGTGCCGGCCGACAGCCCCATACGCCTCAAGGGCCGCGACCATCCCTACGTCTCCCGCGGCGGCGTCAAGCTGGCCGGCGCCCTGGACGAGTTCGGCTTCGAGGTCCGCGACCTGGTCGCCCTGGACGTGGGCGCCTCCACCGGCGGGTTCACCGACTGCCTCCTGCAGCGCGGCGCGAAGCGTGTCTACGCCCTGGACGTGGGCCGCGCCCAGCTGCACCAGAAGCTCAGGGACGATCCGCGGGTCGTCGTCATGGAGCGCGTAAACGTCCGCCACCTCAAGCCCGAAGACCTCCCCGAGCCGGTCGATCTGGCCGTGTTCGACCTGTCCTTCATCTCGCTCGAGCTGGCCGTCGCCCCGGTGCTCGCCTGCCTCGAGCCCGGCGGTCACATGATCCCGCTGGTCAAGCCCCAGTTCGAGGTCGGAAAAGGCCGGGTGGGCCGCGGGGGCATAGTCCGCGACGAGGCGCTCCGGCTCCAGTCCCTCGACAGGATCGAAGACCACGCCCGCTCGCTCGGTCTGAAAGTGCTCGGCCGCACGCAATCATCGCCTCCCGGCGCGGACGGCAACATCGAGTTCTTCTTGTTTCTGGGTACAAGAGGAGGAATGGAATGAAAAGGGATCCTCGCTTTGCCGCGCACAGATGGGGACGGTTCTTCCACGGGCTGGTTCTGACCGTTCTGCTATCCGGAAATTTCTTGCTGGCCTTTCTGGTCATCATGCCGCTTTTCGGCCTGGAGCCCGCCGACATCAACAGCCCGAGCCCGGCCGCGTTCGGTGTTGCGGCGGTCATGATCGCCCTCAGCCTCGGGGTGGTCATCGGCATCGGCCTGCTCTGGTTCGGACGCGTGGGCGTTGCAGAGATCGGCTGGCGCTTCGACCAGATCGGCCGCGATCTGTTGTTCGGGCTGCTCGGGTTGGTCGGCATGATAGGCTCGGTTGTCGTCACCATGGCGATCTTCGGCCGCCTGGACATCGGGGGCATGATCGAGGAGGTATCGTCGTATTCGCCCGCGCAGCGCCTTCTGTTCCTCTTGATCGGGGTCGGGGCGGCGCTGGCCGAGGAGTCGCTCTTTCGCGGCTACATTCAAACGGCGCTGGTCGGGAAACTCGGCCTTGCCGGTGGAATCGCCGTCGGGGCGCTGGTGTTCGCGGTTTACCACCTGCCCTTGTCTCCCCACCCGATGGGACTGCTCGCCAAGCTCCTGTTCGGCCTGGTCCTTGGCGCGCTGCGCGGAAGAGACCGCTCCCTGGTGGCCCCCGCGTTTGCTCACGCTACTTTTTGGGTGGTCGTCGGAATGCTCTGAAAATCAGGGACGGTTATTCGGCCTTTTTCCCGGCTTTTTCTGTCTTCTTCAAGCCCCAAGAGCTGACCGTGCCACACACCGCAATGCCGAGAGCGGAATGCGCCTGCTCAAAAAGATCATCTCCAAACACCCAGCCTTCGCCGACGCCTACTTCAACCTGGCCCGGGCCTTGATGGACGCAAAGGACACTGATGGAGCCCGAAAGATGTACCTGGCCTACCTACCTTGCCCGCGATGACCCGCGATGAGAAGTCCGGCTGGGCCTGAGCCGCGCGGGAGGAGTTGAAGAAGCTGAGGTAGGGCGGGGATCCGTTCCGTCTACGTCCGACGGACGCTCCCGTTTGACAACATGCCGGAAATGCTGTCTTATGCTTATGACTGAGGTGGGTGTGGCGATGCCAACCAAAGCATTGACTTTGAATATTCCAGCTTCGCTGGCCCAAGAGCTCGATTCGGCCAGCCAGGAGTTTCTGGCAGAGATACTGGAACGCGGGCTGCGTGAGTTGAAAATAGAGCGGTCCCTTGAACGATATTCGCGTGATGGAATCTCCTTTGGCGCGGCTGCACAGCAAGCTGGCATATCAGTATCCGACCTGGCCCGTCACGCTTACGCGCGTGGCATGGAGCCACCATTCAGCGCTGAAACCTTGGCGGAAGAGCTGAGTTGAGCTCTGTGCCGATTGTACTGTGCAACGCCGGCCCCCTGATGGCGCTGGGCAAGCTGAACCGGCTGGATCTTTTGGCCGCCCTGTACGAAGAGGTGCTGGCATCGCTGCGCCAACCTGACGTGTGATCTGATCGATCCTGCAGGCGTGACAATTGTCAAGTGCCGGTGACTCCCATGGCCACGTCCTGGAAAACCGCAGGCGTACCAGTTCAGCCTTCTGCAGGGCCCACAGGCCCACCGAGCCTGCTACCAATTGTACTTGACAGCCCCGATTAGGTTGACGCTGGCGGTCAAGGACCGGATGTTGTTGAATCCCTCTTCGAAGGAGGTGTACGAGTAGGTCGCGTTGAGATCCAGCGAGACCCCCCACGCGATCTCGATCTCCATCCCGGCGCCGCCCCGCAGGGTCAGTGCCCACAGCATGTTGTTGTCGCTCTCCTGCCATGCATAGCTTCTCTCCCTGTCTTCATGAAAAAGGAGAAACTGTGCGCCGAGGCCTCCGATCAGGTAGGGCCGCAAACCCGCGCCTGGCAGGAAGGCGTGCAGGCGCACGTGCAGGAACCCGCCGAAGAGATCCCCGTGATAGCGATCCGGCGGGCAACCTGACCCGACCCCCCACGAAAACTCTATACAACCCGGCTGGTGTTTCCATTTCATGTCGGTCCACATGAGGTCCGCTTCGACGGCCAGTCGGTTCCACGAGTAGCCGACCCCGAGTTGAACGGCCGGCCTGGTGTCGTCAACGACGCCCCCGACGTGAAAGCGGCTCCCGCCCCCCAGCAAGAAGTACACCCCAGCCTCGGGGAAGTCGGACTCGGCCGCCAGGACATGACCGCCGGTTAGCGTTATCGCGATCGCTCCCAGCAGGAGGATCTGCAGACACGAATGGCGGCTGCCTTCCCGCACGAAGGTGCACCCATGCCGCCGGAGGTGTTTGGTTATTGCGGTATTAGTGTTTGCCATATGCTGGCCTCCTTACGCCGCCGGTGCGTCCTTGGCGAAGGGGTCGGGGCGCACGAGGCCGGCCTTCTGCAGGGCCCACAGGCCGCCCGCGCCGGCCAGGAATCCGCCGATGTGGGCGAACCAGGCCACGCCGCCTCCGCCGAGGGAGGAGAACAGGACCTGCAGGCCGAGCCAGACCAGCAGGTAGAAGACCGCCGAGACCTTGAACTGGATGAACCACAGGATCTGGTACATCTGCCTCCGGGGATAGAGCACCAGGTAGGCGCCCATCACGCCCGAGATGGCCCCGGACGCGCCCACGCAGGGGACGTCCGGGTGGGCGGTCAGGGCCGCGTGGGCCCCGGAGGCCGCGAGGCCGCAGAGCAGGTAGAAGAGCGGGAACAAGGCCCGGTTCAGGCGGTCCTCGACGTTGTCGCCGAACAGCCACAGGAAGTACATGTTGGCGAGCAGGTGCAGCCAGCCGCCGTGCACGAACATGCCGGTAATGAGCCCGTGCCAGCCCTCGCCCCGGCCGAGCATTTCGGGCACCAGGCCCCAGGCCATGAAGAACTCCATCTGCTCGGCATCGGAGATCCCTACCGAGAAGACCTGGAAGAGGAACACGGCCACGTTCGCCATGATCAGCGCCAGCACCACGAAGGGAAAGCGCTGGCGGGGGGCGTCGATCTCGACCGGCAGGCCGGTCAGCAGCTGGAAGAAGTACACTCCGGTCGACGAGCCGCCGCCGGCCACGTGACCGGATCCGGAGCGCTCGGCATGCACGGCGTCGAGCAGCCTCACGTCGTCGGCGTCCGGGCTGGTCAGGCGCACGCTGCGCTGGCGGTCGGTGATGGCCCGGACCCTCTTCAACTCGCCCGCGTCCAGGTAGAAGCCCTTGCACTCCGTGCAGCGATCGACGACCAGGCCGGTGCCCGGCGCGTACTCGAAGCTTTCGAAGCCGCCTGCGCAACGCGGACAGATGTAGGTGCTGGTCTCGAGAAGGCGCTGTCCCGAGGTCACGTTCGCCGTAGGGCCGGGCAGGTCCGTTGCGGCCCCGCGCAGCAAGGCCAGCTCGCCCGGATCGAGCCAGATGCCCCGGCAGCCCGAGCAGACGTCGATGGAGACGCCCTCGTACCTGATCTCGTTCATGTCCGCCAGGCACTTGGGGCAGATGAGGGCCATGGAAGCTACTTTTTCTTTTCCCCGGTGTCGTCGAACAGGCGCTGCTGGACCGTCCGGCTGAGTTTCTCGGCCCTCTTGCATACTTCGTGAAGCAGTTCCCTCGCCGTTGTGATGATCTGCTCCACGTAGGCCTGGTCGCGGATCGAGGCCAGGTTGATGGCCACGTTGTAGAAGGCCCCCTCGGCCGCGGCGCGGGCGCACAGGCCGGCCACGCCGGCGTCGCTGAGCGCGGCGGGGTTTCCGCGCGCCACCGCGGCCTCGGCCATGGCCATGGCCTCGGGCGTGCGCCGGAGCACGGACAGGGGCACCTCGACCGCGCCCTTGGTCGCCTCCTGGACGGCCTTGTTTCGCGCGGCCTTCTGCTCGTCGGTCTTCCCGGGCAGGCGGAAGGCGGCCATTACGCGATCGAACGAGGCCGAGTCGTCATCGATGGCCCTGAGATAGAAATCCTTGCACGCCTGGGCCCGCTCGGCCTGCTGCTTCATCTCGTCGGAGACTTTTTCGCAGTTCTTGCGGCCGACCGTCAGGTTGGCTGCCATGGATGCCAGGGCGGCGGAGAGCGCCCCGCAGGCGGCGGCCACGCTGCCGCCGCCCGGCGCGGGCGAGTCTGTCGAGGTCTGGTCGGCGAAGTCGGCCAGGCTCATGTTCACAAGCGGCCGCGGGTCCGGGATGCGGCGCTCGATCACCTTCTCTTCCACCTCGAACGGGTGCAGCTCGGACAGCCCCAGGCTCTGGACCGCCAGGCGCACGAGCTCCGCATCAGGCACGCCGGCGCTCTTGCCCGCCTTGCGCAGGAAGTGCTTCCCGGCCTGGACGAGGCAGTCTTCGGGGATCAGCCCAACCAGCTCCGAGCCGGTGCAGCGCACCCCGCGCTCGTCGGCAAGCCGGCAGACCTCGTCGAACACCTCGGCCAGCGGCGTCTTTCTGTAGTCGGTCAGGTTCATGGAGATCTGCGCGCAGTCGAAGTCCTCCATGTACCAGCCGACCGCCTTGACGTTCTCGAACCTCCCGGGGCGCTTTATCGCCTTGCCGTTCTCGTCGCGGACGATCTCTCCCCGGTGGTCGCGTTCGGCCCGGCCGGCCTCGCGGATCTCGAGGGCGATGTCATGGGCGATCTTTCTATCGCGGGTGTTGAGGTTGAAGTTGTAGGCGATCAGGAACTCGCGCGCGCCGATCACGGTCGCCCCGCTCTTTTCGTTGAACACCGCCTGGCCGAAGTCCGGCGCCCACTCGGGTCTTTTCAATTTCTCGGCCAGCCCCTCGTACTCGCCCTTTCTCACCTCGGCCAGGTTGCGCCGCTCCGGCCGGGCGGCCGCCTCCTCGTACAGGTAGACCGGGATTCCCAGCTCGCCCGCCACCCGCTCGCCCAGCCGCCTGGCCAGCTCGACGCACTCTTCCATGCTCACCCCGCGCACCGGCACGAAAGGGCACACGTCCGTGGCCCCGATTCGCGAGTGGGCGCCTTTTTGCCTGCGCATGTCGATCAGCCTCGCGGCCGTCGAGATCGCCGCGAAGGCAGCCTCCAGCATGGCCCCGGGCGGCCCCAGGAAGGTCACCACGGTGCGGTTGGTATCCCGGCCGGGATCCACGTCCAGCAGCTCGACCTCGTCCGTGGCGCTGATCGCCGCGGCGATGGCGTCGATGGTGGCCTTGTCGCGGCCTTCTGAGAAGTTGGGTACGCACTCGACCAGCTTCATGCCTGACCTCGCAAGCAGAAAAATCCACGCTCCGGAACCCAACTTAGCGGCTGCCGGGCGCACCCGTCAAGCGGGCCGGTCCTCGCCGGCCGAATCAGGCGGGCAGCGGCAGAAGGTCCACGCCCAGGAAGATCAGGGCGGCCACCAGCGCGGTGCTCGGAATGGTCAGGATCCAGGCCCAGATGATGCGGAAGGCAACGCCCCAGCGGACGGCGGAATGATCGATTTCATGGCTACACACCTCCAAAACGCATGTGTCGGGGCACGGCCGGTCTTGGGGAGCATACCACCGCCGGTCCGCACAAGCATCATTTCTCTGGTCGTCGGATGAACTGCTCGGCAACCGGCTGCGATGAGATTGACTCCTGTGTTGAAATGTGTACAAATCAACACAGGAGGACGATATGCCTGAAGAAACGACCACCATGACTGTCCGGTTGCCTCTCAAGCTCAGGAAGCGTCTTGACCGCCTGGCCGATGCCACGGAGCGGACCAAGTCATGGCTGGCTGCCGATGCGATACGATCCTATCTCGATCTCCAAGAGTGGCAGATACAGGAGATCAAAGACGGGATCAAGGAAGCGGACGCCGGAGAGTTCACAACAGATGCCGAGGTGGAAGCGGTGATGTCCAAGTGGAGAGGGAATGCGCATTAAGTGGATCCGCAAGGCGTTGGCCACCCTCGACGACATCGCGGAGTACATAGCAAAGTACGACCCACAAGCGGCGGCACACATGGTTGAAAAGATCGATGAAGCCGTCCAGAACCTCGGTAAGCATCCATATCTTGGCAGGCCCGGCAGGGTTCCGAACACACGCGAACTCGTCGTATCTGGAACTCCCTACATCGTGCCGTACCGAGTCAAGGGATCGACCATAGAAATTTTGCGCGTGCTTCACGCCGCCAGACGCTGGCCGGATGATTTCTGAGAGGGGATAACGGCACGCCTCAGCCTCACCACCGCTGCCGGCGCTTGAACACAGGGGGCGGAGGCTGATATCATTCGCCCATCCTGTTTGACACAAGGAGGTCCAACCGTGATCCGATCGATGGCAATCCTGTTGGCCGGCGGTCTGGCGGCGGCCTGCGCAACTCCGCTTCCACTTTGCCGCTGTCCGGAATCCGTGGCTCGGCCGTTTGAGCCGGAACCGAAGCCGGAACCGAAGCTGGAACCGACGCCTGCGCCGACGCCGGAATCCCTCGCCCTGGAGCCGCTCATGAAGTCCATCGTGCAGATCAAGGTCAAGGTGGGCGAACGGGTCAAAGGCGGGCAGCTCGAGCAGAGCTTCGAGTACGGCACCGGGTTCTTCGTGAACGAGCGCGGCCGCATCCTGACCAGCGCCCACGTGCTTGCGGTCCTGGACGATCCCCGCAACCTGACCGTTCTGCACCAGGGCCGTGCCCTGCAGGCCCGCATCCTGCGCGTGGACCGGGACAGCGACCTGGCCGTGCTTCTGGTGGACGCCGGCGAGACCGTGCCGCTCGTGCTCGCGCGACGGCAGGTGAAGCTGGGCGAGCGGGTCATCGCCGTGGGCTTTCCGTTCGTGGACGTGTTCTTGGACTCCGCGCCGGCGGTCAGCGTGGGCCACGTGGCCGGGGCCGGGCGGGACATCGACTACGATGGCCGGAAGGTCGAGGACCTGCTGCTGACCGATGCGTTCGTGGCCGACGGGTGCAGTGGGGGACCGCTGCTGAACGAGTCCGGGGAGGTGATCGGGGTTTTGCGCTTCAACCTGTCGCGAAAGGGCACCTGGCTGGGCCTGAGCTTCGCCCAGCCCATCGGCTCCTATGCGCAGAAAAAGGGAGAGTCTCGATGAAGGAACACGGCCTTGCGAGGATTGCGCTGGCGGGAGTCCTGGCGCTCGCGACCGCCGGCTGTCCGGGACGGCCCGATGTGCGGCCTGACGATCCGCGAGACGAGGAGGGCACGCCCGACGCCGGCACGCCCGACGCCGGAACGCCCGACGGCGTCGCGCAGGACGATGAGGCCGCGCCCCCGCTGAGGCCGGTCGAGCGGCCGCGTCTCGACCCGGACGCCCCCCCGCCCTGCGACAGCCACACCGCCTGCTACCTGGCCGCAAAGGAAGCCCACGCCACGGGCGAACGGGCCGGATACCTGCTGGCGCTCGAGAAGTGCGAGTACTACCGGGGAAGTTACCAGTTGGAGAAGTTCTACGGCCTGTGCCTCCTGCTGCTGGCCGACGCCTACCGGCACCTGGACAACTTCGCAGAATCGAGAAAATGCTACCGCCGGTTTTTAGACGCCCATCCGGACGAGAAGGACCTGGCCCTGCAGGCCCGGGCCGGCCTGGACGAGGTCACCAACAGCGCGCAGACGCCGCACGCCTACCACGACTACCTCCAGGCGGTCTCGTTGTTGACCCGTCACGGCCACAGCAGCGATCCCGGGCTGATCGAGCGCGCCAGGGAACTGCTGGTCAGGTTGCAGTCGGAGCAGCCCGACTGGGCCCTGGCCGGGAACGTGGATTTCCTGCTCGGGCAGATCGGGAAGCTTCTGAAACATGAGACAGAGGAGTGAGCGGGTCGGTCACAGGACCTTTACTGAAAACAACTCCCAGGGTTTACATTCAGAGTGAGGTCAGATAGAATGAAAATGAACGAAAACGACTAAGAAGACTGAGAGGTTGGCAATGTCCAAGACCCTTACTCTGAGGCTGGATGACGAGACGTACAGGGTTTTCAAGAAGGTGGCCAGGGCCGAGAAGCGGTCCATCGCGAACCTGGTCGAGACGGCCGCCCTTGCCAGGATACTGGAGCAGCAGTTCGTCGACGACTACGAGATGGCCGAGATCCTTGCCAACGAGAACCTGGTCGAGCGGTTGAAGCGGGGATCTCGAGACGCCCGTGAGCGCCGGGGAAACTTTGTTGAGTGATTATCGGATCTTCGAAACCGAGCAGTTCCAAAAAGACCTGGAGGCCATCGCCATGGCCGGGCTTGCCAGGATTACGGACAAACTGCGCGAGTCGGTATACCCGCAGCTCCGCCAGCAACCTCACTTCGGGCCCAACATCGGGAAGCTCAAAGGGTACACCCCGGATACGTGGCGATACCGGGTTGGCGCCTGGCGGTTCTTCTACGAGATCGATGAGACCGGGCGCATCGTCTTCATGACCGCCGCTTCCCATCGAAGCTCCGCATATTGAGCTCGGTCGTCCTTTTGCCACACGAGTTTTTCCAAACACGGACGACTTCCGGAGGAGGGACCGCCATGAGCCGAATCGAGCGCATCGAGCTGTACCACGTCAACGTGCCATTGCCCGCGCCGTTCTACCCCTCTTGGATCCCCGGCTATCCCCAGACCGCCTGCCGCTACACGCTGATCCGGCTGTTCACCGACGACGGCCTGGTCGGGCACGCGGCCGGCAACGCGTTCTCCACCGAGCGGAAAGGGCTGGGCGACCTGCTGGGCGGATTCCTGATAGGCCTTGAAGCCGACGACCTGGCCACGGTGCGGATGCGGCTGCGCGAGGCGTCCTACCTGGGCTGGCGCAACTGGTGGCTGGAGGCGGCCTTCTGGGACCTGAAGGGGCAGATGGCCGGCAAGCCGGTCTACAAGCTCCTGCAGGATGCGGACCAGACCGTACGGACCGTGCCGGTGTACGCCTCGTCGGGCGAGCTGCGATCCATCGGGCGGCGCAGGCCGTACCTCGACGACATCCGCGAAAAACGCATCCGGGCGGTCAAGATCCGGGTCAAGGACCCGGATCGCCGCGACGACGTGACCATCCTGCGCCAGGTGAGGGAGGAGTTGGGCGACGACTACACAATCGCCGTGGACGCCAACCAGGGCTGGCCGGTCTCGCTGATCGAGCCCACCCCGATCTGGGACCTCGAGTACGCCACCGAGTTCGGCAGGGCCTGCGACGATCTGCGCATCGCCTGGATCGAGGAGCCGCTCGACATGCACGACTGGGACGGCATGGCCGAGCTGCGCAAGCGGATCAGGACGAAGATCTCCGGCGGCGAGTTGCACGGGGACTGGCACGAAGTCCGGCCCCTGTTCGAGCACGAGTGCCTGGACAAGTACCAGCCGGACGCCACGTTCTGCGGCGGGCTGAGCGTGGCGAAGCGGATCATGGACGAGTGCCGGAGGCGCGATCTGGACTTCTCTCCCCACACCTGGACCAACGGCATCGGCCTGGTGATCAACCTGCACGCCTTCGCCGCCTGGGAGCGGCGCGGCTACCTGGAGTACCCCTACGAGCCGCCGGGATGGATCCCGGAATGCCGGGACGGGATCATCGCTCCGATCGAGGTCAATCCGGACGGGACCGTCGACGTGCCGCAGTCGCCGGGGCTGGGGCTGCGGATCGACGAGAAGCGGCTCGCCAAGTACGGCAAGCGCTTCTATGTGGCAACGCCGCTTCGCGTGGCCGTCAAGACCGTGCTGGAGAAGGGTCTCGCCACCGCCCTGGAGATCAGGCGAAAAAAGGGGTCGTGAGAGACAGCTTTCGAGAATGCCGCCATTCCACACCCAAAACCCAGGTTGAACAGAGAGCATCGACGGGATTGTGGACTTGCTCTGGGGGCCGGATCTGTGCAATGGTTCCAACATGGAATATCAGGAGCATGGAGCATGTTCGCGGAAGAGCAGAAAAGGCCCTTTGTTTTTCCTACAAGCCATTAGCATAGAAACCTGTATAAGCCCTCGTTCTGCAAATGGAAAAGATGACAGGCGAAACACCATCAGATGGGGGTATCAAGATCTCGTGCAGACCGCCATTCACAGAGTAGGTCGCTGGAGTTGCGGATGATAAGATTCACATGCGAACACTGTCAGGCTCGGCTGCAGGCACCAGACGACAGTGCTGGCAAAGACGTACAATGCCCAACCTGTCGTAGCACCTTAAAGATATCTATGGTCCAACCAACAGAAGAGACAATCACTACACCCGCCGTATCGTCGACACCAGTCCTGTGGTCTGAGATCGATCCCGAGCTGACCGAAGAGGGGACAATCACTACACCCGCCGTATCGTCGACACCAGGACTTAGCAAGCACGGCATTGCCGCCTTTGTGTCCGAACTAGCCACCTACTACATGGACTTTCTGGAAACGGACTTCCACAAGAGGCGCGTCTCAAAACGCAGCGTAAAGTTCCGCAACAACAAGAATTTGCGTGTCGGCCTAGACTTGGCCAAATATGACGCCTTCCAGTCTTCAGTTCTCAAGGTACTCGAAAGTGGCATGAAACGACCGCTCAATATACCCAGGGGCAAATACCGAGCAGTTGTTTCCCAGAAGGTCAAGGACCTCATTGCAGCACACACCAGGAGTATCTCGGACGAAGTGCTGGCGAAGGTAGCAACAAGCATTGCCACGAAGATCACCGATCTCGCCAATCCAAAGACGACAGATATCGGTGATGCACTATCTCGTTCTCAGGATTCCGTCACCGAAGCCATACGCTCAAAAGTCGTCACACCATTCGTGAGAGATGTCGAGAGCCTCCTGCACAGCAGTAGCGGAGCGGACATTGAGTCAGTCTACTCCTTGGAGGAGAGCCTTGTTGCGATTCTCACTGATCCATTGGAGGGGCTGATCTCTGAGTGGGTGGCAAATGTTTACGGTGGGCAGCCCGAGGACATTGCACACCAGATACTGCAAGTCCTCGATGGCGCCTTCGTTAGATATAGTATTGAATCGTATTTCAGCAGTTGCTCTCTAAGCGATTTGTTCTTCGAGATCAAAGAACTGGTTGACAACAATCTTATCTTGGATAAGCAGGACCTCTACCTATACTTCTGCGATATCCATTTCCTCGAAGACAAGTACCCGCTGTTTTACGTACCCTTGACGATCACGAAGACGAAGGGAAGCTTCCAAGTCGTCTGTGAGCCTACGGCCTATATAAACAAGAAAGCTATTGAGTATATCGTCCAGGAGTTTAACAAGGAGCGAGAGCAGCAAGGAACGATCAAGTCCATAGCCGAGAGAATCATCTACCCTCAAGAGCATCATGCATCCATGCTAGAAGTTTTCGGCAACGTTCTTTCGGACATTGTCGACTACTTTCGCCTCTCGCCGGAGATAGACCTTGTCGATGCTGCACGTCAGGAGGCTCAAGGACTCTCTGTAGCCGTTTCAAACTCAATGTACATTTGCATCTTTGATAAGTCTGACGAGGCGTTGGTCAATGACTATGAAGAAATCCTAGACTTGATGAAGTCACAGGATGCTGATCTGATAGACAGCTTCACGGGACTGATCAACGACTTCATCGGAAGTTCTCCGAAGTCATTCAAAAGGGAGGTGGAGGACGAATGGGACAGAACCCCACCTGGGCAGAAACTCGCTTTCAGCAGTCCAATCCCTCTGAATCCAGAGCAAAGACAAATTCTCCGAGCTCTGGACAAGCAGCACTGCAAGTACATCGCTGTCGAAGGCCCACCGGGCACTGGTAAGAGCCATACCATCACCGCCATCGTATTCCAAGCAATTTTACGGAATCAGTCCGTGCTAGTGCTCTCCGACAAGAAGGAAGCCCTGGATGTAGTTGAAGAGAAAATGACCAATGTAATGAATCGAGTTCGAATATCAGATGATTTCCAGAATCCGATACTTAGGCTTGGGAAGACCGGGAGTACCTACAGCCAAATTCTATCAAACACATCTCTCAACAAGATCAGGACGCACTTCAGGGCTGTGAGAGGCCAGAAGGCCAACTTGAAAGCTGGCCTTCGTGAACTCAAAGATTATCTGACAACCAACATCGACGCCACCGTCGCGAGCTATGGCAATGTTGACATAGCTGACATACAGACCCTCGCGAGTCTCGACTACCAGTATGAAAACGGAGAGAACTACTCGATAGACTTTAGTGAAGTATTGAAGTCAGAGGATAGCATTAGCCATGTTGATGAAGCGCGGCAATCGATGGTGGTGCTCGATGACACACTTCACTATCGTACCGATAATCTTACCTTGCTCGACCTATTTCAGTCGACCTGCGACCCCCGGCGCGGGGCAGACACGTTCTCAACTTTCCTTGTTTTCGCAAAGGTCGTCCAAGAGTTGCGGGCAACATATCAGGATCGTGCATTCCTAAAGAGTTTCCGCATTGTCACAGGAGAGTACGTCAATTCGCTCAATTCCATTATTGAGAAGTACAGAGAACTTGGCTCAGGCATCTTCGGATATTTCCTCAAGGGTAAGAAAGTCGGGCAACTGTCGCAAGAGCTGAATGCTGCCTTATCCCTTAACTCACCTATCGCTTTGAGAGAGGACATCGAAGATCTAGAACGCGCTTCTGCTTTCTTTGGAGACACCAACAATGCGCTGAAGGAGCACAACCTTCTGTCCTTTCTAACCTACCCACTACCGATCATACATGAATTCATGCTCCCTGATGACCATTTACTTGACGAGATTGATCTGGATGCTCTGTCTGACAACTTGGAAACCGTCCTCTCGTACGCTCAGGGGTACCCACGATCCGCAGAGAGGATAGGACTATCGCCATCGAGTCTTCGCAGCTGCTTCCAGAACGATCTTCGCAAACTTCCAGAGGACGTGTTTAGTGACATGCTCTCTCATGTTTTTGTCCATCGCAAGTTGTCGAATGCATTCCAGGCGGTTCCGGTCTTTGACTACACGGGAGGCCTCTCTTCCTACCAAGAGCTGCTGACCAATCTGATGACCAACATTTTGGATGAGAGACTTCTGGACTTCTGTGACAACGACCAGGGCACTGCCAGGACCCTTCGTGGGATTATCAAGAAGAAACAGCGTTTTCCTAAGGACGACTTCGGAAAGCTCAAAGAAGCGCTTCCCTGCATTGTGGCAGGTATCAGAGACTATGCCGAGTCACTACCGTCCGGTTAACACTCCAATGATATCATACACTTAGGCGGACAGGGAGGAGCAAACTGCGATTCTATAGTAGATCTCGGGCCGCTCTACGCTATAATCGCATCGCTCTCGCCGTA